>Ga0076930_100376_pt1 | contig 28671 bp, 26 predicted proteins | sample HotLakConsoUCCRE_FD_71149 | JGI IMG/M metagenome (GOLD analysis project Ga0076930, IMG submission 71149) | Hypersaline microbial mat communities from Hot Lake, Washington, USA - Hot Lake Consortium UCC-RE (version 3) (version 3) ...
TTTCCACACGCGGAAAAATCGGCGCCAGCGCTTGCTTGAAAGCCACCAACGCCGCCGCCCAGTTCACCGATGTTCCCAACCAGTCCGAAATACCCATGCCCGAACCTCCATGATTCGGACACAGAATTAGAATGCAAAGGAATACGCAACTGTAGTACTAGACCCGCCCATCAAGCGGGGCGAAGCCGCCGCGCACGCGCCCGGTGAATTCGAAGGCGAAGTTGCTCGTCGAAAGATGTTGCGTGAGGCAATTGGCTTCGCGAAAAAGGCGCTCCAATTCTCCGCCGCGCCGGATTGCCGAGGTGCCTGCGACGTCGAATACGGCCCGCGCGAGATCCGTGCCGAGGTAAACGCCTGCCGTTGTCGTGTTGCGTGCCATGAGACGCTCAGCCTCGGAAAGCGGTACCCCCGTCTTCCCGCGTTCCCACAGCTCGGAAAGCGTCGTGCGCATTCCGGCGGTCGCCAGCTGCAAAGTGCCCTCGGCTCTCTCCAGCACGCGCAGAATGGCGGGATGTGAAAGCAAGGGCTGCTGCGAGTGGCGGTCTCTTCTTCCACCAAGTTCACGCCGTACTTCATCGATCATGCGTCGCGCCAGTCCCAGGTGAACGACCGTGGCAGAGGTCGAAATGAACCATATTCCGGGCGAGCATATGGCCCAGGGAAAAACACCGATCGCCTTCCCATCCGGCCATTCGAAGGTGTTTCGATAAGGAACCGTCACATCTTCAAGGATAACGTCATGACTGCCCGTCCCCGAAAGACCCATGGCGTCCCAGGTCGTATCGATGCGTGCAGAAGAGGCCGGGACGAGCGCAGCCACGGGCCGAATGGCGCCGGTTTCATCGGCCAGCGGCACGAGACCTCGACATAGGTCGCGGCCATGCAACCTGTCACATAACTCCAACGTGCGCTGATGCGAAGACCGTCGGCCGTATTCTCCGCCTGGACCGAAGATGGCGCGTTGCTCCACGCGCAGCATGCGCCGGGATCGGAGAGGACGTCCCTGGCAAAGCCACGGTCCCCGAGTGACTGGACAATTGCATTGGCACCGGCACCATGCATCACCGTCCATCCGGTCGAGGCATCGGCTTCGGCAAGCGCCAGACCCATATCGAACCAGTCGACAAGCGCCCCCCCGAGGCCACCGAACTCGGACGGGTACAAGATCCGATAGGCGCCCGCAGCTTTCAGCCGGTCCGTAAAGTCATCGGCAAGCTGCCGAGAATCCTCGAATTCCCGCCCGCGGCGACGTGCTTCTTCGCACAGGCCGGGCAAACTTGCCCGAAGCGTATCGAGTGTCGGAGCGATCGTCATCGTGAGGTCCTTGGTCTTGTTTGCGTCCCGGTGCAGGAAGGGGGAACGTGCTGAGGCGAGGTCAAACAACGCGGGAGCGAAAAGATCTGATCGGGTCCGGTCGTTCCCTTGGAATTGGATCTGGATTCAGGCGCGGTTCGGACAATTCAATTCACCGGTGTTGAGGGGTACGCGGTACAGGCAAGAGGGCTCCGGGTCAGCCGGTCTGCTTGTAAAGCGGCGTGCTGAGATACTTGAACCCGGAGTCCGGAAGAAGGGTGACGACCGCCGCATCCGGTGGCAGCTGCCTGGCGACGCGCAGCGCGGCGACCAGATTGGCCCCTGAAGATGGCCCGGCGAATATGCCTTCCGCTTTCACCAGAGAGAGGGCGCCTGCGAAGGCTTCCGCGGTCGATACCGTGACGATTTCCGTGGCCAGATCCGGGTCCCAATGATTGACGATAAATCCCGCTCCCATCCCCTCGATCGAATGACTGCCCGGTTGACCGCCCGACAGAACGGGAGATTCTGTCGGTTCAACCGCAATCACCGAAATATTCGGATCGCACCTTCGCAACTCGGTGGCGATGCCGCGCAATGATCCGCAACTCCCGACGGAATGCACGAAAGCGGATATATGCCCGCCGGTCTGCTGCCAGATTTCCTCGCCCAGTTTATTGTATCCGGCGAGCATGTCCTGATTGTTCATCTGATCGGTGCCATAGGTATCCGGCAATTCGCTGAGCTCGCGCGCCTTCTCGATCATTTCCGTAAACAACGCCTTGGTGCTCCCTCCCCCATTGCTCGGGATCAGGATCAGTTCGGCGCCGAGCGCGCGCATATGGTTCGGTTTTTCTTCGCTGAAGGCATCCGCCGTCACGATGAGAAGGGGGTAACCCTTTGACACGTATACTACTGCATTGACTCCAACGCTTGGAACCCTCGTGAGCGTGCCGCGATGATGGCGTTTGGGTCGGCTCGCCAGACGAACGGCTTGGGCTGCTCGTTATGCTCGGCGATGAACCGGTTGATGGCGGCCTGCAATTCGGTGACTGAGCGGAACACGCCATGCTTGAGGCGCCTGCGGGTGAGCTTGGCGAAGAACCCCTCGACGGCGTTGAGCCAGCAACTGGAGGTGGGCGTGAAGTGGAAGGTCCAGCGGGGATGGCGCGCAAGCCATTCGCGGACCTTGGCGTGCTTGAGAGCGGCATAATTGTCGATGATCACGTGGACGACCTTCCCGACCGGGATGTCGCGCTCAAGCGCGTTCAGGAAGCGGATGAACCCCTGATGCCGGTGGCGTTGCATGTTTCGGCCGAACACCTCGCCGGTCAGGACGTTCAGCGCGGCGAAAAGCGTGGTCGTGCCGTGGCGCTTGTAGTCGTGGGTCATGGTCGCGCCGCGGCCCTTCTTGATCGGCAGGCCCGGCTGTGTGCGGTCAAGCGCCTGGATCTGGGACTTCTCGTCGAAGCTGAGGACGACGGCGTGGGCGAGCGGTGCGACGTAGAGCCCAACAATGGCGTGAAGCTTCCCGGCGAAGGCGGGATCGTTGGACAGCTTGAAGCTGCGCCAGCGGTGCGGCGCCAGACCATGCGATTTCCAGATCCCCTGCACCGTCGAGACGGCGAGGCCGGTGGCCTTCGCCATCGCCCGCGCAGTCCAGTGGGTGGCCTCGTGTGGTGGCGGCTTCAGCGTCATTTCGACAACCTTCGCAGCGCGCTCGTCCGGGACCGGCGCTTTGCCGGGCGGTCGCGTCTTTTTGGGGCGGGCTCTAGGCGTCGGCTGCAAGATCGGGGGCTGACAAACAACGCTCCAATGGCAATCGATGCGCATTGAAACCGCGTAAAACCGATGAGGGTGACTCTGACGACGATCCGGGCGTCGCGATCCGGAATCGCGTTGCAACATGCCTGACGTAGCCCATTATATAGCGCAAGATGAAACCCGGCGCGCCGCAGCCTTCAGAATATGTCGTTGTCCTGCCCGGCCTTGGCCTGGAGCAGCGCGCGCACGACATGTGCATTCGCAGCGGAGCGCTGCATGAAGCGCAGGCCCTCGCCGGCGATGGCGAGCCCGTCCGCATTTTCCACGAGCGGCCATTCCACGCCCCACATCCCGCGCAGAGCCGCGCCCGGCGAGGCGTAGCGCATGTCGCCGAGACGCAGGAAGAGATCACCCTGCGCGCCTTCAACGATATGCGGATGGATGATCCCGCGCGCGAAACGGCGGTAGATCGCGCCTTCCGGGGTGGCGAGCGCGGCATCGGCCAGCGCTTCGGCCCGTGGCTCGCGCGCGATGCGGGTCCAGTTGATGGCGCGCGGGTTGAGGGTCGATACATAACCGACATGCAGGCTTTCGGGCTCGCGCGTCACGATCCGGCGCAGCCAGGGCGAGAACATGGTCGTCGTCACCTCGTAATCGGTGACGATGCGTTCCTGCGCGCCGGGATCGGCGAAGACCAGATCGCGGGCACGCTCGTTCTGGGCCAGCGCGAGCAGGAGATAGCCGGTGGACAGCACCAGCGCGCCAAGCGTCATGCCGCGCGCCTGCGGGCGCGACCAGCCTCGTCGCCAGGCGATGAACAGCCCGGCGAGCATGATCAGCGTATAGACCGGATCGATCACCGGCACGGCGGGCAGGCCGAATTGCCGGTCACTGAAGGGGGTAAAGAGCTGGGTGCCGTAAACGGTTGAAAAGTCGTTAAGCACATGGGTGAAGAGGACGAGGATTGCGAGCACCACCCATGTCTTCGTCACGCTGCGGGCATCATCATCCGCGAGGGCGCGCCCGCGCCGGGCCCGCACGGCGCGATGGATGCGCGAAGCGCCATAGCCGATCAATCCGCCGATGACGGGTGCGAAGAACAGCGAATGCGTGAGCCCGCGATGTACCGTGTAGAATTCCACCGCCCGCTCCGGCAGCGGCCAGAAGACGTCGAGATCGGGCAGAATCGCAATCGCCGCGCCCGCAACGGGAGCGACCCAGCCGAGCCGGCGACCGCCGACGAAATGACCGACAGCGGCGCCGAGCGTCATATGGGTAACGGGATCCATGGTGTCTCGCGGTTGTGACGCGTTTTCCCGCGTCGTCAGGGGGCTGGCACGAGACGCAGGATACGCCCGTTTTCAGCATCGGTCAGGAGATAAAGCGCACCATCGGGCCCGTTGCGCACATCGCGGATGCGTTCGCCGAGCCCGCTCAGCATCCGCTCCTCAGCGATTACGGCATCCCCGGCCAACGTCAGGCGCGACAGGAGCCTGCCGGCAAGCGCGCCAACGAAGAGATCGCCCTGCCATTGCGGAAAGGCATTACCGTCATAGAAAGCCATGCCGGAGGGTGCGATCGACGGATCCCAGTAGAAGACCGGTTGCGTCATCCCCGCTTCATGCGTGCCGACACCGATCGGTGCGCCGGAATAATGCACCCCGTAAGCAATGGCCGGCCAGCCGTAATTCAGCCCGGGTTCGATCAGATTGACCTCATCACCCCCGCGTGCACCGTGTTCATGCGCCCAGAACTGATCCGTAGCCGGACGCATGGCGGCGCCCTGGACGTTGCGATGGCCGATCGACCAGATTTCCGGCGCCCAACCCGGCATGCTGTCATGCGGATTGCCCGGCGGGATCGAGCCATCGGGATTGATGCGCATGATCGCACCGATATGATTGCCCGGCTCCTGGGCTTCTTCGGAATGGGAGCCGCGATCACCGGCGGTGATGAACAGCGTCCCCTCAGGATGGAAAACGAGCCGCGAACCGAAATGGCGCCCGCCCGAAACGACTGGCATCTGACGGAAAATCACCTCCGGCGTCTCGAAGGCCTCGGCCTCCCGGTCGAACACCGCCCGCGCAACGCCGAGCCCGATACCGTCATCACGCTCCTCGGCATAGGCCATGTAGACGAGGCGATTTTCCGCGAAGTCCGGGTCGAGCGCGATATCGAGCATACCGCCCTGATTGATGTCGGCGACCGACGGTGCGCCGGCGAGCGGATCCGAGACGCGGCCACCAGGAGTGACGAGGCGGATCGCGCCGGGGCGCTCGGTAACAAGCATGGCGCCGTCGGGCAGGAAGGCGAGGCTCCAGGGATGTTCGAGCCCGGATGCGAGCGTCTCCACACGCACCTCGTAGAGCCTGGTCGAAACCGTCTCGGCTGGATGTGCCGTGTCAGCCCTGGCGGAGACCGGCACGGCCAGCGAAGCGACAAACAGGGCAACAACACACGATAACGACCGATATGACACGGCGATCCTCCGCAAGAACGACCACGGGACAGCCTCTGCGAGGTACCGCGACGGTTCGCCCTGTCAAGGGTACAATGCCCGCCATGGCGATGAGATAGCCGCTCAGGCGACGACCGGAAGCGGTTTCGCGCGGTAGACATGGCTGATCGTATGCCCGCTGACGCGATCGGCCAGCTCCATGCGAAACTGGCCGGCCGGGCGCACGCCGCCCTGCGCGCCCAGCGTCCCGCACATCATCGCGGTGCCCGGCGCCAGACGGTCGCCGCGCGCGAAGGGCGATGTCGCCATCAGGTCAGCCAGAGGGCGGATCGCCGCAAGTGTGCCCTGCTGGTAGAGCTGCCATTCGGCGGCGTCGTCATCGCGTATCCAGGAGCTCAGTGCGAGATCGTCGAGGCGATCGCGCAGCTCCTCGAAACGCCACAATTGCCGCGCCACCGGCTTGGCACAGACCTGCTTCGAGAAGGCGACGGAGACGCTCTCCAACTTGCGGTCGGTATGATCGGAGCCGAGCCCGAGCCAGAGGGTCTCGCCATCATCAAGGAGCAGCGGCTCGATTTCGCCGGAAGCCTCTTCGCCGAGAAATTCGACATCCTCTGCCTGCGTCAGCAATTGCGCCGAGAGGCGATAGAATAACGGCACCCGGGAGGGCGCGGGAACACCGAGTGCGGCGAGTTCCGCGATATGATGCTCCACTGCAGCCCGGTCACGCGCCGTCCAGCCGGCGACGACGAAATTGTCGATGGTGATCACCTTCATTCCGGCATCACCGGTGTCGAATTGCAAGTTTACGCTCACGAGAGGCTCCAGGTGTTTTCTTTTTGGCTGGATGCGTGGCGTGATCGTTCGCCACCCACAAAGCGGTGAAGGATGCCCTACAATCCGGGCAGGAACAGGGCGAGCTGCGGGAACAGGATCAGCGCCACGATCATGATGAACATCCCGCCCACATAGGGGAAGGCGCCGATCATCACATCCGAGAAACGCCCCTTAGCCCGCGCCGCCTGCACGACGTAGAGGTTGAGCCCGACAGGCGGAGTGATCAGCGCCATCTCGACCAGAACGATGACCAGGATACCGAACCAGATCGGATCGAAACCGAGCCCGACCACGACGGGCACCACGATCGGGATCGTCGCGATCATCAGCGCCATGGTCTCGATAAAGAATCCGAGAACGATGTAGAGCGCGATGATGACGAAGAGGGTCTGGTAAGGGCCGAGACCGAGATTGTCGAGCAGAGCGGTCAGCTCGCGCCCGAGCCCGGCTGCGCCGAGGGTGTAATTCAGGAAATAGGCGCCGACGATGACGAACATCACCATGGCCGTGGTGCGTACGGTGCCGATCAGGGAATCGATGACCACCTGCAGGGTGAGCCCGCGATTGGCGGCGGCGATCAGCGCGGCCATGGCGACACCGATCGCAGCCGATTCCGTGGGCGTTGCCCAGCCGACATAGATCGAGCCGATCACCACGCCGAACAGGAGCAGCAACGGCACCAGATGCTTCAGCCCCGAGAAACGCTCCCCCCAAGTCGCACTGCGGCTCGGCCCACCGAGGGAGGGGTAGAGCTTGCACAGGATCGCGGTGATCACCATGAACCCGAGCGCGAGCAGCAGACCCGGGATCAGGCCCGCGAGGAAGAGGCGCGGGATCGAGGTTTCGGTGAGAAAGCCGTAGATGATCAGGTTGATCGACGGCGGGATCATGATCCCCAGCGTTCCGCCGGCTGCAATGGCGCCGGCGAACAGGCGCTGATCGTAGCCAAGTTTCTCGGCCTGCGGCATCGCCACGGTCGCCACAGTCGCTGCCGTCGCGACCGATGAGCCGGATGTGGCGGAGAACATCGTCGCAGTGCTGATATTGGCGTGGATGAGGCCGCCCGGCAGCCAGGAGAACCAGGAATCGAGCGCGCGGTAGGTGCGTTCTGCGATACCGGCGCGAACGAGAAACTCGCCGAGCAGCACGAAGAACGGGATCGCGATCAGCAGACCGCTGTCCGAGGAGGACCAGACGCGCTCTCCGAGACCGCGTATCAGCGGAAACGGCGAGTAGAAGTAATCCACCCCAAAACCGAGCAGGAAGAGCACGACGCCTACTGGAAGGGAGAGGGCAAGCAGCCCCAGAAGCGCACCGCCGACGGAAAAGATCATCCCTCATCCTCCAATTCGGAGCCGATACCGCCAAGCGTTTGCACAGTATCGAAATGCCGCATCAGCATCAGCGCAGCCACACAGATGCTCACGATACCCGCCATCAACGTCAGCCAGGCCCAGCCGGCGAGCCAGATCGATTGCGGGATCCAGAGAGGGGTTTCGAGCGGCGTATTCGCGCGTGAACCGCTCTCCCAGGAGCGATAGAACACGCGCCAGCCATAGGATGTGACCAGCGCTGCCACGAAGGTCAGGGAGGCAGCGGCGGCAAGGTCGAAAATCGCGCGGCCCGCCGCCGGAAGCCGCCCTGTCAACACGTCGATGCGCACATGCGCACGCTCGACCAGCGCATACGAGAAGCCCCAGGCAGCAACGCCTGCAATGACGTAGCCCGAAATCTCATCCGAGCCGCCGAGCCCCCTGCCTGCGAACTGACGCAGGAAGATATCGACGAGGATGAAGATCACGGTCGCGAGCAGAACGACGCCGCCGATCAGGGCGATGGCATAATTCATCCGGCTCAGAAGGCCGAAGACACGCATCGGCCAGGATTGCGCACGTCGTTCGCTCATGACGGATTCCCCGCTCAGTTCGTGGAGATTTCGATATCGACCACCTGGCCGACCGTCTCGTTCCAGCGCGTCACCCACTCGTCACCGGCACGCTCGGCCCAATCGGGCAGAACGCGGGTGGTGAGGGCCTCGAGGGCAGTCGCCATGTCCTCCTCGGAAGCCTCGACCAGGATCATGCCCGCATTTTCGCCAGCGGCACATTCGCCGTCGGTGAGGCAGGCGATGTCACGCTCCAGCGCGCCCTGCGCATCGGCCCAGGCCGGCTCCTCGAACTCGGTGGTGATCGCGTTCTGGATGAAGTTCTGCGTCTCTTCCGAGAGGCTTTCCCAACGCTCCAGGTTCATCGCGGTCACGACGGGGTCCCAGCCGCCCAGCGGGATCACCAGAAGATGCGTTGCACTCTCCCACCAGCCGGCACTGTAACCGGAACCGGCGCCGGTGATGGCGCAATCGACGACACCGCGCTCAAGCGAACCGGGGACCTCGCCGAAACCGATATTGACACCCTCGGCGCCCAAAGCTTCCAGGAATTGGGTGGTCATGCGGCCCGAACCGCGCACGCGCTTGCCTTCGAGATCAGCGAGCGAGGTGACCTCGTCGCGGCAGAAGACGATCTGCGGCGGATAGGGTGCAATGGCGAGAAGCTGTGAATCGAAGCGCTCACGCATGGAATCGGCGACCCATTCCCGCGCCGCATCCACGGTCTCCTTTGCAGTATCGGCATCCATTGCGATCAGCGGCACGTCCAGTGCCTCGAGTTCGGGCGCGTCTGAGACGGTGTAGTCGGCCACGGTCATGCCGACATCGAAGACACCGTCACTGAGCAGGCGGTAGACATCCCCACCGCTGGAGCCGAGCTGGTTGAAGGTGGTCATCTCGACCGTGATCTGTCCGTCGGACATTTCCGGCAGCGTCTGCGTCCAGAACGGCGCCTCGAACTGCTGGTAGAGCGGCAGGCTGCTCCACGAGCCGACGACTGACAAGGTGACCTCGTCAAGGTCATTCGCGGTCGCGGCGCTGCCGAAAGCGAAGGCGGCAATGCCGGCAAGAAGGCTGGTTTTAAGCGATCGGTTCATGTTTGAACTCCTTTTCCCCTGTGGATGCGGCCCTCAATGAGCCGCGTTGAGGCCGATGGATGCTCCCTCGGCCGGCACGTCCGTGACCAGCATGTGGCCCGGTTCGTGCGTGATCGCGATGTCGGGCGCGGCATTGCGGATCGCCATTTGTGGCGTCACGCCGCAGGCCCAGAAGACGGGGATATCGCCTGGCTCAAGCACCGGCGGGTCGCCGAATTCCGGATTGTCGAAATCCTTGATGCCGATCTGCGCCGGATCGCCGATATGCACCGGCGCGCCATGGGCGAGCGGCTGGCGATCGGACAGCACGATCGCGCGGATCGCCTCCGCCGGTGCGAAGGCGCGCATGGAGACGACGAGCGGGCCGTGGAAGGGGCCGCTGGCACGGGTCTCGATATTGGTGACATACATCGGCACATTCCGCCCGGCCTCGATATGGCGCACCGGGATGCGGGCGCGCTGCAGCGATTCCTCGAAGGAAAACGAACAGCCAATGACGAAGGAGACGAGATCGTCACGCCAGACATCGGAGAGGTCGGCGACCCTGTCGCGCCGCCCCTGCTGCGAGAAGACCCGGTAGAACGGCACATCGGTCGCGATATCGAGATCCTCGCCGAGCGTGACGATACCGCGATCACCGGGCCGCGACACGCCGAGAAGCGGGCATGGCTTGGGATTGTTCACACAGAAGCCGAGGAAATCATCGGCAAGGCGCTTGGGCAGGACCACGAGATTACCCTGCAGGTAGCCGCCGGCCTGGCCCGTCGTCGGCCTGTCGAATGACTTGTCACGGATCATCCGGCGCAGCTGCGCCGGGTCGTCGATTCTGCTCATGTCGTTCCCCGTCGCGCCTTTTCCGGTGCCGCCTTTGGCCGTGTCACCACATGCACGTTACAAGGAAAAGTGTTCCAGAGCTTTTTGTTCGCGTCAATCGATCAAAAATTTATAGTTATGATCATAAAAAATGATCATTTACCCATCGCCGCGATGGCCTCCTGCGCCGCATGCCGCAGGCCCTCCATGACGGTGCCGGGTTGATCGGGCAGGTGCGCGAAGTCGAAGGTGAGATCCGACATCGCCGCCTCCTTGCTGACGGAAATGCGCCGCAGCGTCCCCTCCCCCATATCGTTTGCCGCCATGGGTTCCGGCAGGAGGCCGATCCCGAAGCCGGCCCGGGTCAGATGCAGCGTCGTCGACAATGACGCGCAGGCATGAAGAAGTGGCGCAGGCAGCCGGGTCATCGGCAGTTTGTGCTCCAGCTCCGCATGGGGCAGCGTACCCCGCGAGAAGGTGATGATGGGATGGCGCGCAAGATCGTCGATACCAAGAACGCGCTTGTCGAGCGCGTAATCCCGGGCAGCGTACCAGGCCAGCGGACACCGGTAGACACGCTTGCGCACGGCGAGCGGGGGAACCAGCGAGCTCATCATCACGGCGACGTCGATTTCGGCATCGGTGAGCTTGCGGGCGAGTACGGGCGAGGTATCAACGGACAGTTCGAGGCGCATGTCGGGCAGGGTTTCGGCCAGCCGGGTCAGCATGCCGGCGAGCCAGGTATGCACGATCGTCTCGGCAACACCGATTCGGATGGTGCCGGAAAACCCGGCCTGCTCCACGAAGCCGGCGACGATCTGGTTGCGCATCGCCAGAAGCCGCTCGGCCTGCTCCAGAAACGCCCTGCCCTGCGGCGTCAGCTGCGCGCCGTGACGGCGGCGATCAAAAATGGTGACGCCGAGGCTCTCCTCAAGCCCCGAGACGCGGGCGGAGACGGCAGACTGGGTCAGGTTGAGCTTCGCCGCAGCGGCCCGGAAGCCGCCCCAGCGTACGATCTCGCGCACGATCTCCGCGTCGCGCATATCGAACATGATACCCGCCTTCCTCGTCTGCCCCTCTGCCCCGACCCCGAATGACAGAATGCAGGATGCTGTCGCTCCTGCGGCCCCGACGGATCAGAAGATGTTCGCGCGCTCGTATTGCACCGGCCAGGCGACGTGCCCGGCCCGGAGCCGGGTGGCCGCGTGCAAGGCCCAGTGCGGATCATAGAGCAGCACCCGACCGAGGATAACCAGATCGGCCCGGCCACCTGCAAGTATTTCTTCAGCTTGCTCGGGGGCGGAGATCAGACCGACCGCGCCCGTCGCGATACCCGCTTCGCGCCTGATCGCCTCGGCGAACGGGACCTGATAACCGGGATAGGGCCGGATCACCTGGCGGTGATCGACACCGCCGGACGAGCAATCGATCAGATCGACATCCCCGCGCTGTGCCAGCATCCGCGACAGCGTGATCGCGGCGGCGAGGTCGAGCCCGCCCTCGACCCAGTCGGTGGCGGAAATACGCACGAAGAGCGGCAGATCCGCCGGCCATTCGCTGCGTATTGCGTCGATCACCTGATTGAGCAGCCGCGCGCGGTTTTCGAGCGAACCGCCATAGGCATCGCTGCGGTGATTGCTCAGCGGAGAGAGGAAGGAATGGATGAGGTAGCCATGGGCGGCATGCACCTCGACGATGCGGAAACCCGCCTCGCGCGAACGGCGCGCAGCGTCACGGAACTCTTCGACGACCCGGTCGATATCCCCTTGATCCATCTCACGCGGCGGCGGCGCATCCGGTGTCTGCGGCAGCGGAGAGGGGCCAATCGTCTCCCAGCCGCCCTGAGTAATCGCGAGCGGCTTCGTCCCGGTCCAGGGCTGGCTGACGGAGGCCTTGCGTCCGGCATGCGCGAGCTGGATCATCGGTACCGCGCCGAGGCTCGCCACATGTGATGCGATCCGCGCCAGCGCATCGCGCTGCGTGTCATTCCACAGGCCGAGACAATGCGGTGTGATCCGCCCGATCGGCGAGACATGCGTCGCCTCCACGCAAAGGATGCCGACACCGCCGGCGGCGCGCGCCGCGAGATGGCCGAAATGCCAGTCATTGGGCAGGCCGTCATCGGCACTGTACTGGCACATGGGCGACATCATGATCCGGTTACGCGCCTCGACGCTGCGGAACGTGACTGGTCGGAACAGATAAGGGTCCCGGGCGTGACGGAGAATACGACGCTCGTTTTCGCTCATGTGACCTCGAGGACGAATCGCAGACGCGACCGCCACGTCTGCGGCGTCGCCTTATGTCAGAAGTTGCGCATATTTATGGATGCTCAACTGCAACGGTCAACGCGGGAAAGACCCATCGGCAAGTGCGAGTTTCAGGCCTCGACGCGCGTCCAGCCAGTCCCGGTCAGGCGCTCCTGTGGCATGAAGCGCGCCTTGTAGGCCATTTTTGGCGAACCCTCGACCCAGTAGCCGAGATACACATAGGCAAGCCCCATCCGCGCAGCCCGCTCGATATGGTCAAGGATCAGGAAGGTGCCGAGACTGCGACCGGATACGTGCGGATCGAAGAAGGAATAGACCATCGACAAGCCATCCGCGAGAACGTCCGTGAGGCAGGTCGCCAGAAGCGGCCCTTCGCCGCGACCGTTGATGCGCGAATCCGGGCCACGACGTCGATATTCCACCACCATGGTCTCAATATGACTGTCCTCGATCATCATGGCGTAGTCGAGCATCGACATGTCCATCATCCCGCCATCGGTATGGCGATGCTCGAGATAGCGACGGAACAGTGCATATTGCTCGGAACTGGCGTGGTTCAGCCGGTCTTCGCCGATCAGGTCCCGGTTGCTGCGGATGATGCGGCGCATATTCGCGCTGGGCACGAAATCGGCCACGGGCACACGCACAGAGACGCAGGCCCGGCAATTTTCGCAGGCCGGACGATAGGCAATGGTCTGCGAGCGGCGGAAGCCGCCATGGGTGAGCACGTCATTGAGTTCACCGGCACGCGGACCGACCAGATGCGTGAAGACCTTCCGCTCTTCCTGGCCGTCGAGATACGGGCAGGGCGTTGGCGACGTGAGAAAAAACTGCGGGGTATCGCGCGAATGGCTGGTCACGCTGGTGCGGCTCCGGTCACGTTGTCCCTCCCTTTAGCAAGATAACACCGGGGCCGGGTTCGACAATGGGAATTCCCGAACGAATTCGCGCCGGACCACGAATATCCTGCGAAGCGGTGCCGTCACGACTGCCGGAAATTCAGATCTCGGCACGCACCACCACCAGATTGACCACGAGATCACGGCCCAGACGCCGGTCCTGCCGGAACAGGCCGATCAGCACATCGACCAGCCAGATCACGAAGGTGGTCACGACGAAATAGAACAGAAGGGCATGCGCGGCGGCGCGCAGCGGGTCGATTCCGGCTCGTGTTTCGGCATCCACGACCCGCAACCCGCAAAACCGCATTCCGAGTGTGCTGCTCATCGGCCCACCCATGGTCAAGGCGGTGTAGAGGATGGCCGCACCCGGAGCGAGAATGGCGAACAGCAACCAGCCGAGTCCGAAGGTCACCACTCCCAGAATGAGAATCGCGATGCCGAGCACCAGCATGAACGCGAGGATCACCACGAAATCGATGAGATAAGCCACGATTCTGCGACCGAGCACCCCCTCGGTATCAGGGATGATCACGAAATGTGTCGTCGGATTCCTGTCCATGCTCCTCGTCCTCGCGATCCGCAGCCGTCATGTCTGGAGGTCAACCGGCCAGCGGTTTACCAGATCGTGCAGGGTGATGCGAGACGTGGCGCGGGTTTTTGCCCCATCCCGTGCCCGCGCCCCGGGCAATACGCCCCCCTGCCGCGACCCTCACAGCGAGCGTGAGCGAATCAGCGCGCGGCGAAGGTTGAATTACGTACACCGGAATGGGTGGATTGCAGCGTGGTTAAAGGAACAATATAATCAAATTCAAGTAAAAAATCGGAAAATCATAATAAAATATCAATAATGGGGATGAAAATGCGGCTCATCGTAGTATCCAATCGCATGGGCGCGCCCAAGGCCGGCAAGGTTTCCGTCGGTGGCATGACCGTCGGCATCGCCGGCGCGCTGGCGGCCCGTGGCGGGATCTGGCTGGGCTGGAGCGGGTTCTTCTCGCGTTGCGACAGCCTTACGCGCCACCACCGACAGATCGGCTGCGTCTCCTATGTTGGCCTCGATCTGCCCAAGCATGATTATGACGGATACTATAGCGGCTTCGCCAATCAGGTCTGGTGGCCGCTGGCGCATGACCGCCCGGATCTGGTGCGCTTCAATTGCGCGGATGCTGCAGCGTTCCGCAGGATCTCCGGCCGGTTCGCTGATGCAATCATGCTGATGGCGCAGCCCTCGGATGTGATATGGGTGCATGACTACCATCTGATCCCGCTCGCCCGCGCCTTGCGTGACCGTGGCTGGAAGGGGCCCGTCGGGCTGTTCCTGCACACGCCCTTCCCGCAGGTGGAGGCTCTCTCGCAAATACCGGTAGCCGATTCCATGGCGCAAGATTTCGCCGCCTTCACCCGGATCGGTCTGCAGACCCGCGCTGATGAGCAGCGGCTCCAGCGTTTCATGGCGGCGCTGCCGAATGGCGGTGACGACGCGGTCACGCATCCGGCGCCGATCGCGATCCGGAAGGTGGACACATTGGTCGCCCCGGTCGGCATTGATACCGGGGCCTTCGCCCGGGCGGCGGCGCGCCGGGAGGATATCGATCCGCGCCTCACCGAGGCCTTTGCGCGCCTCGGTGCCCGAAAGGCCGTGATCGCCGTGGACCGGCTCGATTACAGCAAGGGAATCGCGGAGCGGCTTTGCGTCTACGAGGCTTTTCAGCGGCTGCACCCCGCCAGTGCAGCACAAGCGGGCCTGATCCAGGTTGCCCCCACGGGCCGCAAGACGATCCCCGCCTATCGTGCGGAAGAGGAGCGGGTGCGCGCCGCCCATGAGGCCATCGTCAGCGCCTACGGGACGGAGAGCTCGGTTCTTCTGACCGAGGCCACCGACCGCGACAGCCTCGCCCGCGCCTTTCGCCGCGCCCGTGTCGCGCTGGTCACGCCGCTGCGTGACGGCATGAACCTCGTCGCCAAGGAATACGTGGCAGCACAGGACCCGCAGGACCCAGGCGTGCTCGTTCTGTCGCGTGAGGCCGGAGCCGCTGCAGAGCTCGGCGTGGGCGCATTGCTCGTTGATCCGCATGATCTCACCGGCATGGCGGCGGCACTGGCGAGGGCGCTCGCCATGGATATCGAAGAGCGCCGCCGCCGCTGGCGGGCGATGATGGCCGTGCTCTGGCGACACGATGCCGCACGCTGGGCCGATCTGTGCCTGGCACCACTCTATGCAGCGGCCATGCGCGGGCAGGCCCTGGTGTCGAAAACACAGGCAGAAATCGCAACAAGGCTACCTTCCGGGTTCCCTGCAAATACACCACACCAAAGGCCATTTGCCGCTCCAGCACTCAACCGCACCGGCGAATCTGGTTTCTTGCCGCCCCGGCAATTCTTCGTTAAGGAATTGCGCGCTCACTCTCCGTCACGGCAGTAAGGCTCTTGCTGCCATGATGGCGGGAATGCCGGGGCGGTCGTTCCTGCCGTAACGTCCGCGACGCTGATGCGCCGGAAATTACGGAGAGGATGTCTCGGTATGGCAGTTTTCGACACCGTCTTTCATCGTGCGGGTAACGCCCTGCGCGACGGTAAATTCCCTGCGAAGGGATCCTTCCGCACCACATTTCTGATAGCAGCCCTGCTGATGGGCGCTCCGGCCATGACCGTCACGGCTTCGGCAAGCGACTGGGTTTCGCCGCAGGAGATGCGCCTCTTCGAACGCAACGAACAGGCGGGTAGCGCCGTCGAGACACGCGAAAAGGCGCGCAATCGCGCGGGAATCGGGCGTCGCCCACTGGGGCGCGCACCCTATCTGTGTACGCCGAGCGGGTTCCGGCGTACGGCGACATGCTATCTTCGCGGCAGCGGATCGCGCTCCGTCAACTGAGCCGCTCGCGCTTGCGGCAATGCCAGGCCCAGGCGCTTTCCACGACCCGCACCGGATCACTGTAGCGCGGGCTCCACCCCAGGAGCTCATGCGCACGCCGCGCATCGGCGATCAGCACCGGCGGATCGCCCTCGCGGCGCGGTCCGCGGCGAAGGTCGACACGGCTTCCCGTGATCGCCTCGACCATGGCGATGATCTCATGCACCGACATGCCGCGTCCCGCGCCCAGGTTGATCGGCTGCGACGCAAGCCCCGCCTGCAGCGCCGCGAGCGCACGGACATGCGCGTCCGCGAGATCCACCACATGGATGTAGTCACGGATGCAGGTCCCGTCCGGGGTGGCGTAATCGGTCCCGAACACGGTCAGCGGCGGCCCGCCGGATGCGGCATCGAGCGCCAGCGGCACGAGTCGTGTCTCGGGATCATGATCCTCACCGGTTTCCCCGTCGAAATCATCACCCGCCGCGTTGAAGTAGCGCAGAGCCAGCCAATGCAGGTCATGCGCGCGCTCGAAATCGGCAAGCATGTGCTCGACCATCAGCTTGGAGGCGCCATACGGGTTGATCGGACGCGGCGGGGTCTGTTCCGTGATCGGCAGATCTGCCGGCTCACCGTAGACGGCACAGGTACTCGACAGCACGAAATGGCCCACGCCGCCGTCCCGCAAGGCCTCTAGCAGCGTCAGGGAACCCGCCAGATTGTTGCGATAATACTTCCCCGGATCCGCAATGGATTCGCCGACATAGGCATGGGCCGCGAAATGAATGGCCGCTTGCGGACGATATGTCCGGATCGCGGCATCGAGAGCGGCGCGATCGGCGATGTCGCCATGGACGAAAGGGCCCCAGCGCACTGCCTCGCGATGGCCGCTGACGAGATTGTCGTAGACGACGGGGCGATAGCCGGCACTTGCGAGCGCCTTGCAGGTATGCGCTCCGATATAGCCGGCACCACCTGTGACCAGTACCGTGCTCATGAGCCCCTCGTAAATTCATGATTGTGGCTGTGCCTCTTCGACACATGACTTTTCGGTGGATAAATCTCGCGTGATGTTCTTTCCGCTTTTTTCAGACTTGGCCACCAGGATTGCAGTCGTAACGTATCGGCAGTCTTCGCCGAATGACGATTCGCAAAGGTGGCCCCATGCCCGTCCTCGCCCGGTTGCGCCCGGCACACCTGTGCTTGCAACGCCTTCTGCTTGCTTGCCTCATCGTTATGTTGGCGCCGATGACCGAACCGGCCACGCCTTACGGCGACGCCCATGCCTCTCCACTCGACCATGTCGCCTTCGGCATCTACGACCCCAATGGCGGCTTTGCCCGCGATGATCAGCCGGCCATCGAGCACATATTCGTGTTCTGGCAGGCACTTGATCTGCGCGATTTCCGCCGGCGGCTCGACCAGGCGCGGGCGCGCGGGCGGATCATGATGGTCACCGTGGAGCCCTTCACGAGAGCGCCGAACTGGCGCGATGGCGGCGACCGTCTGTTCCAGGAAATCCTGCGCGGCGAGTTCCGCCAGGAGATTTCCACAATCTGCGGCGCGATCGGTGATTTCGACGGGCGCGTCCTCGTGCGCTGGGGCCACGAGATGGAAAATCCCACGGGCCGTTACCCGTGGGCCCGCCGCGACGCGCGCGGCTACCAGGCGGCGTTTCGCCATTTCGTCGATCAGTGCCGCAGCTTCGCGCCGGAGGCGCGCTACGTCTGGAGCCCGGTCGGCGAACGTAATATGGGCGCCTATTACCCCGGTTCGGCCCATGTCGATTTCGTGGGGGTCTCGCTCTGGGGCCTGCAGAGTTATGACGAACAGTTCCACGGCGGCGTGCGCGATTTCCCCGCCACCTTCCGCGAGAAATACGACCGCGCGGCGCGCTTCGGCAAGCCGGTGATCATCGCCGAGCTCGGCATATCCGGGAACCGGACCTACCGTGAGACCTGGATGCGTTCGCTGTTCGAGACGCTGGCAGGTTCTGAACGGTTTCGCGCCCTGCGTGCCGTGGTCTATTTCAATGACAAGGAACCCCATCACTGGCCCTTCGGTCTGGGATCTCCGGACTGGCGGGTGACGCCGGCGCAATGGCGTGCGGCCCAGGCATCAGCATTGCAGCGTCTCGCCGCCCGCTGATGCCCGACGCTCTCGCCATGCGGGACTTGCCCGATCAGCGACGTCAGCCGTCGCGCTGGCGCGCGACTTCGGCCTTGTTGCGCTCGTAGCGCGAGAATACCGCATCACCGGGACGGAGTTTGCGGATCTCGTCATCGGGCTGAATCGGGCTGTTGGCGAAGACATACCATTCGCCGTCGGGCTGGCGTCGCTGGAAGATCCGCGCGCCGTCGGTGCGATGCTCGAAGCAGGTCGCCGCCATGCCGTCGCCATCGACGGCGGCCCAGTTCGCACGAAAGCACAGATTGCCCGTCTCAGTCATATACCAGTTTCCATCGGCATAGGAAGCATCCGCCCCGCTCCCCGTCCAGGCGACGAAGGTGCGGGTGCGGCCATCGAGGAAGCCCGCCCCGTCATCCCAGATCCAGGTCCGATTGGCGTAGATGCGGTGCATCTCGCGTACGCCCAAAGGCTCGCCCGCCATCGCAGCGCGCGCGATTTCACTGGTGCCACGTTGTGCGCCCGGTCCCATATCCTGACATCCGGCGAAAAACAGCGCGGCAACTGCGGTAAGCGGCAAAGCCGCTCGCTTGAGTGACCTGATGATCATGACACATTCCTCAACGGCGCACGGGGTAGATGGGACGATCGCGCATGACGCGCCAGTTCGGCAGACCGAGACCATGAGGCCACGGATGCACTTCCTGATCGTTGAAGTAGATGACCTCGCGCAGCTCCGCGAATTCGTCATAGGACCGGGTGACATCATCCGCCCAGGATTCGAGGTACGGCAACTGCCCCTCATAGCCGAGTTCCGCGACCCAGATCGGCTTGCCGTATCCAACCGTGAGATCATAGCCCTGACGCAGGCTTTCGGCGAAAGTGCGCGGACCGCCGTATTCGATTTCGTCAAATTCATCGAGGCCGAAGACGGAGAGACCGACGATATCCACGACATCGTCATCCGGATAGTAATCGACCAGCGCCGGCTCGCCCTTGGGCGACCACATCAGCTGCGCTTCCGGCAGCATCTCGCGGGTGATCGCGGCCATGCGCCGATACGCTTCGATGTAATCGGCCGGCGCCCAGTTCTGCCAGGAGAAACGACCCGTGGTGCTTTCCATTTCCTGCGCCCAGCGAATGATCAGCGGGCTGCGGAAATCGGAGACGGCACGCAAGATTGCACGCATGTTTTCGTCACGCTGCCCGCCGAGGATGAGATCGCGCAGCTCGGCTTCAGTCACGTTCCAGTCTAGCGCCCAGGACCATGGCTCGATGGTGATCAGAATCTTGCGTCCCCGCTCGCGGGCATAGTCATCGGCGATGTCCAACCCATCGAGCTCGAGATCTTCCCAGGGCAGGAACAGGTGCTCGGTGGCGAGCCCGTCCTCTTCCGAGAAGTCCCCGTACGGATCGTAAGCGCCGAACAGCGTGCCATTCTCATGCAGGACGGGGCGCTTGTCGCGCAACAGATCCCGTCCGGCAAAGGCCGCAGATTGTGCCATGGCCGGGCGCGTTGCGGTTGCTATCGGGGTAAACGCTGCAGCCATCGCTGCTGCTGCGGTGCCGCGCAATATTCCCCTGCGCGTCAGTTGATCAGATACGCTGTACATCGCGCCTTCTCCTTGAATGCCCCCACGGCTGTTCAGGATTTTTGCGCCACCAGTTGTCATATTATCTGATTTTCTCCAGGTATTCATCTGAATTCTCCTTCCGTTTGCTGCGTAGGAATGCTTATTCGCCCCCGAATCCGCGCCAGCGCGGGTTGAAGTGAATGCTGGGTTCGGTTCCCCGTCCGGCGCCGGACGGCGTGAAGCGAATTTCGGTGAGGGTGAAGGCCGTGATGCCGAGCGATATTGCATGCAGGCCCTTGGCGCCGTTGCGCTCGGCGGCGGCATAAAGCCCGGAGAGCATCGCGACGAGGCAGGCGGCGATCACGACGCCCGCATAGCCGCCGGGCAGGAGGCCCAGCCCGTTCTCGCGCGCATGGCGCCAGAGCACGAGCAGGGTGAGGCCGGCATAGATCGCGCCGGTGACGAGCGCGAAGATGTAGAACCCCGCCGCGCTGCCCGGATCCGTTACGGCATAGGCCGTCCAGCCCGATGCCAGCGCAATGACGCAATAGGGCATGATCACCCGCAAGGGCAGATGATCGGCGCTCGCGGAACCCTTCGGCGTCACCCGGAAATCGGCCGGGCGCCCACGCAGATGAGCGTGCAAAGCCGCGAGCGACCCCATCAGCGCCCAGGGCCAGCGCAGGAAGAGGAAGGCCAGCCCCTCCCAGGAGAAGATCGGCGCGTGTGCGGGACGAAACAGCCCGGTCGCGCGCCACCAGAAGGCGAGCAGGATGAGCACCAGCGCCAGCGGCAGCATGTGCAGGAAGTAATCGGCATAGGTGACGTTGACAAAATGCTTACCGGTCACGAGGGCGAAGATCGGCAAAAAGATCGTCAGCCCCATGATCACCGAGAACATCGGATACCAGAGCTGCGAAAAACCGAACTGGAAGCGCCGGCGCGCATCGAGCCGGGGAATGAGCCTGGGCGACCAGCCGAGCAGGATGGTCACAAGGCTGCGCGACCACTGGAATTCCTGCACCACGAGATCAGCGAAGCTCTCCGGTCCCGCACCATTGGCGATGGCATCAACCGCATGCACGCCGCGCCAGCCATGGGCGTTGAACATCAGCGTGGTGGAATGATCCTCCGCCAGTTCCGGCCCCAGCCCGCCGATCTCGCGCAAGGCGGCGGTGCGCACGGTGTAATGCGAGCCGATACAGAGCGGCGCATAGCCCCCGTTATATCCGGTCTGAAGCGCACCGTGCATGCTGGCCTCGACATGCAGCCGCCCGCGCGCCGCCCAGCTCTCTCCCGCATTGGTATCGCAGATGCTCGGCGCCGAGACATAACCGACCGCCTCATCGGTGAACGGCGCGAGGGCGTGGATCAGGTAGTCCGGCTGCGGGATATGGTCGGCGTCGAACTGGGCGACGAAGTCGTATTGGTTATAACCGTAAGTATCGTAGAAATAAGCAAGATTGCCTTCCTTGCAGCGCGTGCGCCGTGGCCATTGCGGGCGATGGTATTCGGGAATGCCCTTGCGGCAGGAGACCTGCACGCCGTGCTCGGCGCACCAGGCGAGCGTCTCCGGCGACGGATCCTCGTCGGCCAGCCAGACATCGTAACGGAACCGCTCGTCCGGGCGGCGCTGGGCGAGCGCGCCCTGGAGCGTGCGGCGCACGATCGCGAAAGGTTCCGACGGCGCCTTCGTCACCACCATTGCGACGCGCGGCGTGCCCGGAAGCGCGCGCGCATCGGTCGCGCACAGCCGGGCGCGGGCAAACAATGCAATGTAGTAGAACGGGATCAGCGTGATCCAGCCGAGAATGAAGGTCACGAGGAGCCATCGTCCCAGCGTATGGATATGCCCGGGCTGGAACCACCAGACCCAGAAATAAGCCAGGGCAGCGAGCCACAAGCCGATTCCGGCGAGGTTGACGGCCTTGCGCCAGCCGTGGAAGACAGGGACGAGCGCAGGTGACGACCCGGCTGGTGCAGCCGCGCCCGCCTCCCGGCGAAAAATCCCCATGCCGTCCCCGATTGCCATTGCCGCCACCTCATCCAGATCCCGTCCCCGCCCCCGGGGTCACGCCACGTCTCATTCCGCTGGTTTCATCATTGCCATTCCGCGCGCGTGCCCGGCACCCTTTTCGCGATGACGTTCATGCCGGACCGCATCCCAATCGACCGCCTGCATTGGCGAACGATCGGGGCCCGGCCTTGCCGTGAAGGAGATCGTGGCGGGCGGATCGGCCTCGCCAATACGGCGCAGGGTGAAGCCGGCCTTGCGCCAGGAAGAGGCCGGCAGGGCGTTGCGCAGGTCGAAGACGAGGCGGCCTGCCATCAGGTCCGCGACAGCATGCGGATCAAGCCGCGCATAGTCCTCCCAGCCGGTGGCAATGACGAGAATCTCTGCGTCGCGAAGGCAATCCCGGATCGTTTCGGCGAAGGTCACACCCTCGATCAGCCCGCGCGCGGCCTTCATGCCCTTGGGGTCATGGACATGGAGATGCGCACCGGCACGCAGCAACGCATTGACCACGGCCAGAGCGGGTGACTCGCGCACATCATCCGTCTCCGGCTTGAAGGCGAGGCCGAGCAGCGCGACGCGGGTTTCGTGAAGCCCACCTGAAACCGCCGCCGCGATCCGCCGCCCCATAGACCATTTGCGGGCCTCGTTGACGGCACTGGCCGTCTCGACCATGCGCAGTCCAACGGCGCGCTCGCGGGCGCTGTGCAGGAGCGCACGCAGGTCCTTGGGAAAGCATGATCCGCCATAGCCGGGCCCTGCCTGCAAAAAATCCGGGCCGATACGGCGGTCGAGGCCAATTCCGAAGGAAACGGAGTCGATATCCGCATCCCAGGCCTCACAGAAGTCAGCGATCTCGTTGATGAAGGAGAGCTTGATGGCCAGAAAGGCGTTGGCTGCGTACTTGATCGCCTCCGAAGAACGGCGTCGCGTGCGCAGGATCGGCGCGCCCGCCCGGGCGAGCTCGGAATAGATCTGTGCGACCCGGTCGCCGGCCCATTGCTCTTCGGCACCGACGACGATCCGGTCCGGGCGCATGAAGTCTGCAACAGCCGCCCCTTCCTTCAGGAATTCCGGATTGGAAACCACGCCGAAATGCAGATGCGGGCGCATGCGCCGGATCAGCCCTTCGATCAGATCGCCGGTGCCGACCGGGACCGTCGATTTGGTCACGACGGCGACGTCGTCGCGGGCGTAACGGGCGATATCACGCGTTGCCTCGAAGACGAAGCCGAGATCCGCCTCGCCATCCTGCACACGCGGCGGCGTGCCCACGCAGATGAAGATAACCTGCGCCGTGGCAAGTGCGCCGGCGGCGTCCGCAGCAAAGCGCAGGTGGCCATTTTCCGTGTTGCGCACGACGATAGGAGCGAGATCAGGCTCGTGGATCGGGATCTCGCCACGCTGCAGGCCCTCGATCCGATCGCGGTTGATGTCGATACAGGTGACGTGATGCCCGAGATCCGCGAGGCATGCAGCGGAAACCAGACCGACATAACCGGCGCCCAGAATGGCAATCTGCATGATATCCCCCATGGATTGACGACCCCCGGTCTTCCCGGAGAACGGGCAAATGAACGAGACGCGGCTCAGAACGCCGTCATCGAGGAATCGAAAACGCCCGCACTGACGGACCGGCGCAAGCGCAACTCCTCGCGCGTGAGCCGCTCGTCGAAATAGCGGATGGTCGCGGCCAGCCCTTCCGAGAGAGATACGCGCGGCTCCCAGCCGAGGAGATTGCGGGCGCGCGTGATATCCGGCTTGCGTCGCTGCGGATCATCGATCGGAAGCGGCAAGCGCAGGATGCGCGAGCGCCCGCCGATCATGTCGAGCACCATTTCAGCCAGTTCAAGCACGGTTACCTCATGCGGGTTACCGAGATTGACCGGCTCCACGGTCGCCGCCGGCGCGTGCATCAACGCGTCGAAACCGGCTATGAGATCATCAACGAAGCAGAATGACCGCGTCTGCCGCCCGGAACCGTAGATGGTGAGATCGCGTCCGAGCAGGGCCTGCACGATGAAATTCGACACGACCCGCCCGTCCTGCGGGTGCATGCGCGGTCCGTAGGTGTTGAATATGCGTGTGATCCTTACCGGAAAACCCGTGGCGCAGCTGAAATCGGTGAGGATCGTCTCGGCGAAACGCTTGCCCTCGTCGTAGCAGGCGCGTGGACCGATAGGATTGACGTTGCCGTGATAATCCTCCGTCTGCGGGTGGACGGTCGGATCGCCGTAGATCTCCGAAGTGGAGGCATGAAACACGCGCGCACCATCCTGGCGCGCCCGTGCCATGACGTTCCAGACCCCCATCGCCGAGGTCATCGCCGTCTTCAGCGGATCGAGCTGGTAATGAACCGGTGATGCCGGACAGGCGAGATTGTAGATCTCGTCAAAACGCGGCAACTCCTCCGGGATCGGCAGGGTGATGTCGTGTTCGACCGCACGAAAACGCGCGCTTTCAAAGGCATCACCGAGATTGGTGACTGAACCGGTAAAATAATTGTCCAGGCTGATGACCTGATGGCCCTGTTTCAGCAGCAGGTCGCACAAATGTGAGCCGAGAAACCCGGCTCCGCCCGTCACCAGAATGCTTCGCGCCGCACGCTTGCTGCCTGCGCGCAGATCGATGCCGTTTTCGGTTATCGACGCCATGTCCAGCCTCCACGATCAGGCATTTACAGGCCAATACACGCCTTTTTCGCCTCTGATTTCGTGGATGGAGCCTGCGGGGGTAACGAAATTTTAACAATCTACCAGAATCGGTGTGCGCGGTTTTACGTGTGAGCGGCGCCGAGGCGTCAGATTACGCTCGATTGCAACGTATAAACACCTAGTTTTCAGCCAGACAGCTTTTGTCATCAGGCGTGTATTCGTTGGTTTGCTTGTTCGGAAACCGTCACCGGATGCTGATTCGATTGGTGATTTTGCAATCGTCAAGCAATCTTGTAAATATACGTACTGACGGTTTGGCTCCAATTTGCGGCGCACACTACCGGATTCGGTAGATTGATCGTTAACCCTGTTAGCGGGACACTTCCCCTGCATTCAGCTCGGGAAGACTGAATGCGCAAGTGACCAATCGTGAACTGCAGGCTCACCGCCCCCTCGACCGCCGAAGTCGCTTCGGTGCTCGAACGAGCTCGTCTGTTTGCCGGTCACTGCCGGACCAGGTACCGGGCGCCACCCCCGGTCCTGGTCCGGCTTATTCGCAGCAACGGCCTCATGTCTTCTTGTGCGGACGCCACGCGTTCGCGCAACCCGGCTCCTTGGGCTGACGTGAGCATAACCGAAAGGGAATGAACGTCATGAGCAATCATCCGCACGGCATTGACGACTCCTTCAACGCGAGCGCTGAAGATTCCTTCAATGCGACCAACGCGAACAACGCGTACGACAACCAGTCCGAAAACGAGTATTATAACGACAGTTTCAACGATAACTCGACGGACACCGATATCGATCAGACCCAAAACGTCGATCAGTCGCAAAACGCTGATCTTGATGTCGATATCGACGACAGCCTGAACGATCAATCGACGACGAATAATGCGAATGGTTCCTTCAACGCGACGGACAATTCGGATAATTCGGACAACACGAACAATGCCGACAATTCGCAGTATTTTGCGCTCGGCTTCGATCTCGATCACGAGGATATCGACGACTCGTTCAACAGCACCGATGTCTCCAGCGAGGATAACTCGGTCGATGACTCGTTCAACGACGAGTCCGACAACAGCACCACCACGGAGCTGGAGGATTCCTACAACGACAATTCCGACAACAGCACGAGCACCGTGTTGCAGGATGCCCAGAACGACAAGAGCGTGACGGATTCCTTCAACGACCAGTCGGATAATTCCGTCGATGTGGCGATGGAGGATATGGGGAACGACAAGTCGAGCACGGCGAACAATTCCTTCAACGAGATCGACCAGTCCAGCAATGCCGACGACTCGTTCAACACCGATGTCGGCATCGATGTCGGGATCAGTGACAGCCTGAACGAATCTACGGACAGCTCGGTCGATGGCATGATCGCGGTGGAGGGGTCGACCTTCGACGCCATCAGCGCCATCAAGGACGCGCTCAAGGGCGACGGCATGAATCTCGCTTTCTCTTCAAACCAGATCAGCGAGATCATGGACAATGATACGCTCCACCATCCGACGTTGAACAGCAACAGCGAATGGGGCCAGCACGCGCACGCCAATGGCGGCGAGGCGACCGGTATCTATGCGAAGGACGGCTTCGGGGTCGATTCCGCCGAGGACATGGCCTTCCAGGCCGTCGGCGATGCCGATGCCATGGTCGGCCAGGAGGCCTTCAACCTCTCCATCGCGATGGGCAACAACATCCAGTTCAACGCTCTGGATGCCTCGGTCGTGGGCGGCAATTCCGCGATGACCGCCGGCGACGATCTGGCCGCGTGATCCGCGCCCGATACTGATCTGCATCCCCGCGCGCGCCGCGCGTGCGGGGATGCGTCCCGGACCGGGAGGCAGCCATGAGCATGATCGTCACCACCGAACTCATCTGGCATTTCGCAGGCTATCTGCAGATCTTCAAGACCATCAATGCCGAACGTGCGGATTTCGCGGGCGAGACGCCGCCACTGCCGGCACTCGCTTTCGACGAGGACCCTGCGGAATGGATCGAGGCGCCTCCGGGCGATCCCGCCGACGATCTTGCGGCGATCCGCATCAACCTTTTCCAGGGCGGCCCCGGCGCGCCTTTCATGAGTGAATGGTTCGAAGGACGCGACTTCGCCTCCTTTCTGCCGCTACCCGCCTTCTTCGGTCCGCTGATGCCGTTCGTGATGAGCGTTCAGGCTACCGCAACCGGGGCGTTCATGCTCATGAGCCGCGATACCGGCCCGCTCTACAAGATCAGCTTCGGCTCCGGCGGCGACAGCCGTCTCGTCGAGCTCGCGCAATCGAATGCGCTCACCGATATCGACACGCTGCTTGCCATCGATCTCCTCACTGACACGCGCATCGCTCAGGAGAGCGCATTCGTGCTGACGGAGATGATGAGCGAAGCGCGCGACGCGATGCCCATCTGGGCGAGCGATCTGCCGGGGCAGGGCATATCCTTTCCCGCCTTCCTCGTCGGTGAGGCCGAGACGGCTTTCGCGGCGCAGAACGCTGGTGATACGGACGAAACCGCCGCACCGGCCCCGCGCGACGGCGTCTTTCGCGACGGCGCGCGCATCGAGGCCGATGACGCGCCGGAATCGCCGCTGACCACACTTTCGCTCTCCGGCGCGCTCGATCCGGACGCCGAGACCGGCGCGGAGATCCAGTTGATGGCGCGCCCGGCCCCCGATGCCTTCGGCACGGCGGCGGCGAGCGGCAGCAATGTGCTCGTCAATGAAGCCGCGCTGATCGACGCGCTCATCCCCGCGCGCACGCTCGCCGTGATGGGCGATGTCTTCCAGCGCGATGCCATCATGCAGATCAACGTGCATTCCAATACCGACATCGTGGCCATGAACGGCGCGATCCAGTCGGCGATGAAGGATCCGGGACATGACGACACGATCACCAATCTGGCGATCGTGTCGCACAATCCGGTGACGCTGCCTGCCGCCACCGGGCTCAATCCGAACGGGCTCACCGTCAATGTCGATATCGCCGATCAGGACATTTTCGACGTCAAGACGCTGTTCCAGCAAAACCTCGCCGATGACGGCGACCGGATATCCTGGGGCGGCACCGATGCCTGGTCGATGATGGGCTTCGGCGGCAATCTCCAGGGCAATGCGGCGCGGCTCGTCGATCTCGGCAAGAGCTATGATCTCGTCGTGGTGACGGGCAGTTATTACGCGCTGAATTTCATCGGCCAGATCAACATCCTCGCCGATGACGACATCACCGCCCTGTTCGGCCCGCCCGGCGGGACCGCTCTCGAACATCACTCCGAACCCAATACCGTCTCCAACGAGGCACGCATCGACAAGCGCGGCGAACAGGACTGGACGGGGGTGGACCCGGATGCAGCCGATCTCTTCGCGAAACTCGCCGCCGGCGAGGATCCCGGCATGGAGGCTTTTGCCGGGATCTCCGGCGCCGCGACAGGGCAGCTCGATATCCTCGTGGTGACGGGCGACTGGTACGACGTCTCGGTGCTCTGGCAGGTCAACATGCTGTCGGATCGGGATTTCATCGCAATGACCGGCGAGGAAGAGGGCGAGGTCGTCACTGGCGGCAACATGCTCGTCAACAATGCCACCATCGTCGATTTCGGCGCCTTCCACGCCCAACAAGCGGGCGGCGAGGTCTATCAGGACCTGATGCTTTACCAGGCCAACATCGCCTATGACAGCGGCGAGCCAATGATCGCGCAAGGGAATGGCGAGGGCGACACGCAGATTCTCGCCACTGAGTTCATCGCATTTCTGGATCAGGAACTGGTCCAGGAGGACTCTGTCGCACCGGCACCGTCGGTGGCGCTTCAGCATGAGGACGCGTTCGGGTCGGTGATGGCCTGAGCGCGCAGAAGATCGAGGGAGAAGACGCTCAACACCGGGGGGCACCATGAACAAGCTCGGCAACAGTTTTGCGCCGGATCCGGCGCAGGGATCCGACAGCCAGGAGGCGGTGATGAATGCGCTTGAGCAGGATATCCGGCTACGGGTGGCCGAAATCCGCGCGCTCGCAGCCGGCGGGGCATTGGCTGCCCCTCTGCCGTCTTCGCCTGAAGAGATGCGCCGCGAGCAAATGCGTGGCGAAGCCCCCCTTCCGCCTGATCGCCATCACGACAATATCCGCGAATTGCCGCT
>Ga0076930_100653_pt1 | contig 28518 bp, 20 predicted proteins | sample HotLakConsoUCCRE_FD_71149 | JGI IMG/M metagenome (GOLD analysis project Ga0076930, IMG submission 71149) | Hypersaline microbial mat communities from Hot Lake, Washington, USA - Hot Lake Consortium UCC-RE (version 3) (version 3) ...
TCGGCCTGCGCCCGCTGGCGGCGGCGATCATCGGCGGCCTCCTGCTTGGCTACGGCGCGCGCATGGCACTGGGCTGCAATATCAGCGCCTTCTTCTCCGGCGTCGCCTCGGGCAGCCTGCATGGCTGGATCTGGATCATCGCAGCCCTCCCCGGAACATGGCTCGGCACCTCTCTGCGCGCCCTCTTCGCCCTTGATTCCAAGAGCGGTGAGGCGAGCCATAAACACATAAATTGATGTAAAAATAAATATTTAAACGACTGTTGATGTATTTTTATGCCTGCATTAATCTGACGGTGTAATTTGATTGGTTCCACGGAATTGGGGAAGTCGATGTCTTTCTTGTCACAGGCCCTGCGGGGCGGCGCGCTGGCGCTGGTACTGGGGGCGGTCGCACCAATCGGCGCGGCGCAGGCCGAGGAAATCCGCACACCGATGATCGCGCAGGGCTGCGCCGGTTGCCACGGCCAGTCCGGTGTCGGCACGGGCTCCGTGCCGCGGATCGCGGGCTATGGCCGCGAGGCGTTCATCACCACGTGGGAATCGTTTCGCAAGGACGAGCGCCCCGCGACCATCATGAACCGCATCGCGCCCGGCTATCCTGACGACGAAGTCGCCGCGCTCGCCGACTATTTCTCGCAGCTGCGCTGAGGATTTCGCCATGAACGGATTTTCGAACGGATTTTCGCCCAAACTCACGCGCCGTCGTTTCGGCGCCCTCCTTGCCGGCAGCGCCTTCACCCTCGCTGCCCCCGCGATCCTGCGCGCCGATACCGGCCCGCGCCTCGTGGTGATCGGCGGCGGCTTCGGTGGCGCCAGCGCCGCCAGGTTCGCGCGGATCAACTATCCCGACGTGAACGTCACACTGATCGAGCCCTATGACAGCTTCGTCACCTGCCCCTATGGCAATCTGATCCTGGGCGGCAAGCGCGCGCTGCCGCAGATCACCCACAGCTATGACGGGCTGCGCGCGCGCGGCGTCGCTATCGTGCAGAACCGGGCCAGGGATATCGATCCGGTCGCGAAGCGGGTCATCCTGGCTGACGATACCCAGATCGCCTATGACAAGCTCATCGTGTCGCCGGGCATCGCCCTGCGCCGGGATGCGATTGAGGGCTATGACGAGGCCGCATCCGAGATCTTCCCGCATGCCTGGATGGGCGGTGACGGCAGCCAGATCAGCATTCTGCGCCGCCAGCTCGAAGATCTGCCCGAAGGCGGCGTTGTGGGTCTGGCGATTCCGCCCAATCCGTTCCGCTGCCCGCCCGGCCCCTATGAGCGCATCTCGATGATCGCGCATCATCTCAAGCAGCATAATCCGCGCGCCAAGATCCTCGCCTTCGATGCCAAGGACGGCTTTTCCAAGCAGGGCCTGTTCCAGGACGGCTGGGCCGAGCTCTACGGCGACATGATCGAGTGGATTCCCGCCAGCCAGGACGGCACCATCACCGCCGTCGATCCGCAGGAAAGGGTCTTCATCAGCGAGTTCGGCGAGCGCCACAAGGTGGATGTCGGCAATGTCATCCCGCCGCAATATGCCGCCGCCATCGCCCGCGATACGGGCCTTGCCGATGACAGCGGCTGGGTGCCGGTCGATCCGCTGACCTTCGCCGCCGAAGCCGCGCCGGACATTCACGTGATCGGGGACGCCAATATCGGATCGCCGATGCCGAAATCCGGCTATGTGGCCAATTCCACCTCGAAGCAGGCCGTCGCCGCAGCGATCGCCGATCTGCGCGGCGAAGCGGCGCCCGCGGATCCGGTCTATTTCAATACCTGCTATAGTCATCTTGGCGATGATTACGCCGTTTCGGTTGCGGCGATCTTCCGCAAGGATGGCGAAGGCGGTATAATGGCAACTCCGGATTCGGGTGGCCTCTCGCCGCGCGGGCCGCTCTCGGAGCTGGCCTATAACCGCCGTCGCGAGGCCGAATATGCCGATGCCTGGTATGACAGCATCACGACGGACATGTTCTCGTAAGGAGGACTTTGCATGACGATCCATCGCCGCGCATTTCTGAGCGCTTCCGCCGCCCTTGTCGCCCTGACGATCAGCCCCAGGCCGTTCGCCTGGGCCGATCTCGATGACGAGGTCGCGGCAGCGATCCGCGCGGCGATCAATGGACGCGACGTGACCGAGGGCGGCATCGAACTCGACCTTCCCGAGATCGCGGCGAACGGCGCCTCGGTGCCGCTCGGCGTGATCGTGGAAAGCCCGATGACGGCGGATGACCATGTGCGCGCCATCCATGTCTTCGCCACGCGCAACCCCGCCCCCGGGATCGGCGTCTTCCATCTGAGCCCCGCCAGCGGGCGCGCGGAGGTTACGACACGCATCCGTCTGGCCGACGACCAGGAGGTTATTGTTCTCGCGGAAATGTCCGACAACACATTGCGGCGACAGAGCGCCTTCGTCGAGGTTTCCGTCGGCGGCTGCACCACCTGAGCCAGCGAGAGAAGGAAGAGCCATGTCACGCCCCCGCGTCCGCCTGCCCGGTTCCGCCTCCGCCGGTGAGGTGATCGAGATCCGCACGCTGATCGATCACCCGATGATCACCGGCCTCTCCTCACCCGAACCACGCGACATGCTCGAGCGGCTGGAAGTGCGCATGAACGGCGAGCCGGTCTTCACCTATGATTTCGACAATGGCAGCTCCGCCAACCCGTACCACGTCTTCTTCGTGCGCATCGAAGAGACGAGCGATTTCAGCTTCGTCTGGACGCACGAGAACGGCGAGGCCTTCACCTTCGAGGGGCAGGTGAGCGTGGGCTGACGCCGACGCGGCTTCACCGCGAGCTGCGGATCAGATCGGCTGCCCGTTCGGCGATCATGATGACCGCCGCCATCGTATTGGCCGAAACAATGCGTGGCATCACCGATGCGTCGGCGATGCGCAAGCCGTCAATGCCGCGCAGCCGCAATTGCGGATCGACCACTGCTTCCGGCCCCGAGCCCATGGCGCAGGTTCCGACCGGGTGATAGATCGTCTGCCCGGTGCGACGTGCGAAATCGAGCAGTTCTGCATCACTCGTGATAGCAGAGCCGGGATTGAGTTCGGCACCGCGAAAGGCCTCCATCGGCGCTTTCCCCATGATCGTCCGCGCCATCCGCATCCCCTGCACGAGGCAATCCCGGTCTTCCGGATCGGCGAGAAAATTCGGCCGGATTTCCGGGACGGCGAAGGGGTCGGGCGAACCGATATGGATTGAGCCGCGCGATTGCGGTCGCAACTGCGTTACCCCGATTGTCATGCCGGGCTCGCGATCGAGCTTGCGATCCGCCGCGTCGGCGTAACTTGCATGCACGAAGAAATACTGGACATCCGGCGTCTCGCATTCCGCGCGCGTGCGTACGAAGCCATGCGCGAGCCCGGTCGCGAGGGTGAGGATGCCCCGTCGTTGCAGCAGATATTCCGCTGCCGCGAGAGCGAGCCGCCAGCCGCGCGTCTGCTCGTTCAGGGTGATCGGCTGCGTGACGCGCCAGTTCATCCGCGTCGCGTAATGATCCTGGTAGTTTTCGCCGACACCCGGTGCTTCGAGCACGACCCCTATGCCGTGACGTGAGAGCAGCTTGCCGTCGCCGATACCCGATAATTCAAGCAATTGCGGGGTCTGCACGGCTCCGGCGGCGAGAATCACCTCGGCATTGGCACGCACGGTTTCGTCACGCCCTGCGCGGCGATACGCGATGCCGGTCGCACGCCCGTCCTCGATGAGAACACGCATCGCCTGGGCATGGGTGCGCACATCCAGATTGGGCCGCCGCATCGCGGGCTGGAGATAGGCGCGATAGGCGCTCCAGCGCCGGCCCGCGCGCTGCGTCACCTGATAATAGCCGAACCCTTCCTGGCTGCTCCCATTATAATCCGGATTACGCGGATGCCCGGCCTCCACGCCAGCTTCAATGAAGGCGTCGAGGAGCGGGTGGCGCTCACGCACACGAATCACGTCCAGCGGACCGTCGCGTCCCCGCAACGCATCGGGCATGCCATCGACGAACCGTTCGAGGCGTCGGAAATATGGCAAGACCTCCTCGAAACTCCAGCCACGCGCACCGCTTTGCGCCCAACCATCGTAATCGCGCGCCTGACCGCGCACGAAGATGCTGCCATTGATCAGAGTCGAGCCACCCAGGCTCTTGCCGCGCGGAACGGCTATCCGCCGGTCATGTGTACCCGGCTCGGGCTGGGTGGCGAAATTCCAGTTGAAGCGCGGGTCTTTCCAGGTCTTGCCGAAGGCCGCGGGGATCTCGATCCATGGCGAACGCGGCGTTCCGCCGGCTTCCAGCAGAAGCACGCTGACGTGCGGATCCTCGCTCAGCCGCGCCGCGAGCACACATCCCGCAGCGCCGCCGCCAACGATGACGTAATCGAAACGCTGGTCAGCTTCTGCGCGCATGGTCACCGTGGCCGATTGCAAGGTTGCGCGAGCCTAGGAAATCGACATGGTCCTGAACAGTCGCGCAAAGCCGCATATCAGTGGTCGAATTCCTCAAAGCCATATTTTCGACGCGAGACAGCGGCAACTTGCATGGACAGGTTGGTGTTCCGGCGTGATCGTGCTGCGGCGCCGCGCCCCGCTTGCCAGTCCGCGACACGCGGCCCACAATGTCGATGGATGTCTTGCGCCCGCCGCATTACGGTCGCTCTGGTGATAAAGGTTTGACGAATGCATGAAACGGCGCCGACGACACAATCCCTGGACGAAAGCGTCATGCGCTCGGCAGAAGCAACGCTTGACACGCTGGGCAAGGCACGCGAGGCGATCGATGCCGTCATCTTCGGCCAGCGCGATGTCGTCGATCTCACCCTGACGACCATTCTCGCAGGTGGCCATGGTCTGCTCGTAGGCGTCCCGGGCCTCGCCAAGACGAAGCTCGTCGAGACACTCGGGACCGTGCTCGGTCTCGATGCGCGGCGCGTGCAGTTCACACCGGATCTGATGCCTTCCGACATTACCGGCTCGGAAATTCTGGAGGAAACGGCGGATCGCCGGCGTCATTTCCGCTTCGTGCGTGGCCCGATCTTCGCGCAGCTTCTGATGGCGGATGAGATCAACCGCGCCAGCCCGCGCACGCAATCCGCCCTGCTTCAGGCGATGCAGGAGCATCATGTCTCGGTCAGCGGCGAGCGTCATGATCTTCCGCGCCCCTTCCACGTGCTCGCCACGCAAAACCCTATCGAACAGGAAGGCACCTATCCCCTGCCCGAGGCCCAGCTCGACCGTTTCCTCCTGCAGATCGACGTCGATTATCCTGATCGCACGGCGGAGCGGCGTATCCTTCTGGAGACGACGGGTGAGAGCGAGGTGCGCCCCGTGGCCGTACTCGGCGCCGAGGATCTGATGAATGCACAACGTCTGGCGCGACGGCTGCCCGTGGGTGAGAGCGTGGTCGAAGCCATCCTCGATCTCGTGCGCGCCGCACGTCCCGGTGAAGGCGAATCTTCGGTGACCGAGCATCTGCTCTGGGGGCCGGGCCCGCGTGCTTCCCAGGCCCTGATCTTCGCCGCGCGCGCGCGCGCATTGATACACGGGCGCGTCTCGCCCTCGCTCGACGATGTCGCCGCTTTGGCCGCGCCGGTGCTGAAACATCGCATGGCCCTCACCTTCACGGCCCGCGCCGACGGCGTCACCATTCCCGATCTCGTGCGCCGGCTCACGGCGCGGCTCGGCGCATGAGGCCGCTCTGATGGCGCGCGTGCGGGTCCTCAGCGAGGGGCAACGGATCCCCGGTCGCGCGGTGACGCTGGCCGCGCAGGATCTCGCCGCACGCCTGCCGCGCATGGTCCTCGAGGCGCGCCGGGTTGCCGCGACACTGGCGCATGGCATCCACGGTCGGCGACGGGCCGGGCCGGGTGAGACCTTCTGGCAGTTCCGCCCCTTCAGTGCCGGCGAGCCCGCTGCGCGGATCGACTGGCGGCGCTCGGCGCGCGATGACCGGCTCTATGTCCGCGAACGCGAATGGGAAGCGGCGCATTCGGTGCATCTGTGGATCGATCGCTCCGCCTCGATGGCCTACAGTTCCGAACTCGCCATGGCACCGAAACTCGATCGGGCGATCGTCCTCCGCCTCGCTCTGGCAGAAGGCTTCGTGGAGGCCGGCGAGCGGGTGGGTCTGATGGGTGCCCTGCCTCCGCGTGCCTCGCGCCGCATCGCAGAGCGTTTTTCGGAAGTTCTCGCCGATCCCCGCGCGACGAGCGATGCCGACATGCCGGCGGCCACGGCGCTCGCTCCCCAGGATGAAGCGGTCATCGTCAGCGACTTCCTCAACCCCGCCGCGGAATGGAGCCGGTGTATCGGGGGAATCGCCGGACGCGGGGCGCGCGGCCATCTGCTGATGATCGTCGATCCGGTCGAGGAGACCTTTCCGTTCTCCGGACAGGTCGTCCTTGAAGATCTGGAGGGCTCCCGTCGCCTGCGTATCGGCGATGCGGGGAGTTGGGGCGCGGCCTATCGAAAACGCATCACGGCGCATCGCGAGACGCTTGCCGATATCGCCCGGCGTCATGGCTGGACGCTCACCATCCACCGAACCGATCGCCCCGCCAGCGAGGCGGCCCTGCGGCTGATGATGCTGGTGCAGGCGGCGCGTACCGGCATGGCAGGAGGCTGAGTCATGTTCGGCCTGCCCCTCTCCTTCGCCGCACCGCTGGTCCTCGCCGGCCTGATCGCGCTGCCGGCGATCTGGCTGCTCTTGCGGGTGACGCCGCCGCAGCCGCGCCGCATCGCCTTTCCGCCGCTGAAGATCATGGCGGATATGATGGCGCGCAGGGAATCGCCGGCCCGCACGCCCTGGTGGCTGCTGGCCCTGCGGCTCATGATCGCCGCGCTGCTGATCCTCGCCGCTGCGGGCCCGGTGCTCAACCCGACCCCCTCACTCGACGGTGATCGCGACGCGCCGGTTCTCATGATCGTGGACAACGGCGCCGGCGCGGCAGCCGACTGGCGCCAGCGTGCCGCGATCGCGCTCGAACAGGGTGAGGCCATTGCCCGGGAGGGCCGCTCAATCGGCGTTCTGGCAACTGCGACACCCGTTGCCGAGATCGCCCTGGAAGCCCCGACCGCCGCGATCGAACGCTTGCGCGCGATGACCTCCCGCCCTCATTTTCCTCAAGCGGAAGTCTTGCGCAGCCCGATCGCCGGATTTCTCGCCGCGCATCCCGATGCGGAGATCCTCTGGATCACGGATGGGGTGACGGTCACCGGCGAAACCGATCTGGCCATGCTCCTTGCCGAGGAGGCGCAGGGGCGCGATCTCACGGTGATGCGGGATACGCCTACACCACTCCTGGCGCTCGCCGATCCGGAAAATACCGCGCAGGGTCTGTCCGTCTCGATCTTGCGTCCCGAACCGAATCGCCGTGACCAGGGACGGGTGCGCGCCGCCGATCTTCGCGGTCTCCCCATTGCCGAAGCGGATTTTGTCTTCATGCCGGACGAAACACGTACGCAGGCGCGTTTCGAGATTCCGGTCGAATTGCGCAACGACATTGCCCGCATCGATGTCGTTAACGAAACCTCGGCGGCGGCGACCAGCCTGCTCGATTCCCGCAGCCGCCGCAATCGGGTCGGCATTGTCGCAGGCACCAGCCTCGACCTCGCCCAGCCGCTGTTGGCGCCGACTTTCTACATCGAGCGCGCGCTCGAACCCTATGCCGATCTGCGCGAGGGTCGCGGCAGTTCGGCAGAGGCGGTGGAGACCATGCTCGCCGAGCAGGTTTCGGTGCTGGTCCTCGCCGATATCGGCGTGCTGCCGGCCGGGACGCAGGCACGGATCGCGGAATTCGTGGAGGATGGCGGCCTGCTGATCCGCTTTGCCGGGCCGCGACTGACCGGGAACGTCGATGATCTCGTGCCGGTGCGCCTGCGTGAAGGCGGGCGCAGCCTCGGCGGCGCATTGTCCTGGGATGCCCCGCGCAGCCTCGCACCCTTCGCGCCCGAGAGCCCGTTTCACGGCCTCGCCCTGCCCGATGATCTCGGGATCTCGCGCCAGATCCTGGCCGAGCCCTCCGGCACATTGACCGAACGCACCTGGGCCGCGCTGGAGGACGGGACCCCGATTGTCACAGCCGACCGGCGTGGCGAGGGACTGATCGTCCTGTTTCACGTCACAGCCGATGCGGGCTGGTCCAACCTGCCGCTGACCGGCCTGTTCGTGGACATGCTGCGCAGGACCTTGCAATTCGCAACCGCCCCCCAAGCGGGAATCGTCGCGGAAGGTCCGAGTGACAGGCAGCCGATCTCGCCGCGCCTCGTTCTCGATGGCGCCGGCAATCTGGGCACACCGCCCAACCATGCCCGCTCCATCACCCGCGCCTTCGACGCGCGTGCGCGCTTTGATCACCCACCCGGATTCTACGGGCCCCAGGAGGCCGCTGTCGCAGTCAATGCGCTTGCGCCGGAGGACAGCCTCTTCCCGGTCGATTTCTCGGTGCTGGACGCGCGTAGCCTGCCCCTGCAACGCGCCGATACCGTGGATCTGCGGGCCCCACTGCTCGTTGCCGCTTTCCTGCTCCTTGTGATCGATACGATACTGACCATGCTTCTCTCCGGACACGCCACGGCCTTCGCCGCCCGCCTGCGCCGCTCCGCTCCCGGCCTCGGCGCCGCTCTCGTCGCCGCTGGCGCCGCTGCGCTTGCAACAGGACTTGCCTCCCAACCGGTGAAAGCGGATTTCGACGAGCATCTGGAAGCAGCGATGATGACGCGACTGGCCTACGTGCGCACCCACAATACCCGCGTCGATGAAATCAGCCGTGCCGGACTCGATGGCCTTTCGCGGTCGCTTGCGGCGCGTACGGCGCTGGAGCCGGGGCCGGCGATGGGCGTCGATATCGAGACCGACGAGCTCGCCTTCTTCCCAGTACTCTACTGGCCGATCGTACCCGATGCGCCGATGCCGTCGCGCGAGGCGATCCAGCGCATCGACGCCTATATGAAGGGCGGTGGCATGATCGTGTTCGATACGCGTGATGCGGCGACGAACTGGCGCCCGGGCAGCGCTGCTTCGCCGGAGGCCGCCTATCTGCGTCGTCTGCTTGCTGATGTCGATGTGCCGCCGCTGGAGCCGCTGCCGCCGGATCATGTCCTGACCAAGACCTTCTTCATCCTCGATGAGCTGCCCGGTCGCCACGACGCCGGTATCACCTGGGTAGAAGCCTTGCCACCCGCACCACCCGAGGAGGGCATGCGTCCCGCCCGGGCCGGCGACGCGGTGTCGCCCATCATCATCAGCGCGAACGATCTGGCCGGCGCCTGGGCCATCGGATCGCGCGGCGAGGCCATGTTGCCGGTCGGCGGCTCGGATCCCCGGCAGCGCGAGATGGCGTTTCGCGCCGGCATGAACATCGTGATGTACGCCCTGACCGGCAACTACAAGGCCGATCAGGTGCATGTCCCGGCTCTGCTCGAGCGTCTGGGCAATTGAGGAAGCGCGCCCCGTGAGCCTGAGTTTCGCCCCGCTGGTTCCGCAGATACTGCTCATCGTGGCGATCGCGCTCGCCGCGATTGCGGGGCTCGCGGCGCTGGTCGTCCGGGGCGCCCCTGCGATCCTGCGCGCAGCGGCGCTCGCGGTGCTGGTTCTGGCGCTGGCCAACCCTGCCTTCGTGAGCGAGGATCGCGAACCGGTCGATGACGTGGTCGCCGTAATCATCGACCGCTCGACCTCGCAGACTCTCGGGGCGCGCCCGGACATGACCGACGCCGCGCTTGGGCAGATCGAGCAGCGGCTTGGCGGGTTGCGCAACATCGAGACGCGTGTCGTCGAGGTTGGAGACAGTGCCGGCGATGCCGGGACCGAACTCTTCACCGCGCTGGGCAATGCCCTGGCCGATGTCCCGCCCGAACGGATTGCAGGCGCGATCATGATCACCGACGGCGTGATCCACGACATCCCTGCCACCGTGAACGAGCTCGGATTCGACGCCCCGCTGCATGCCCTGATCACCGGACATCCCGACGAGAGCGATCGCCAGATCGACCTGATCCAGGCGCCGCGATACGGCATCGTCGGGCGCACACAGCTGATCGAGGCGAAGGTCGGCGAGCGCGGCGGCACGGGCAATGCCGTGGTCAGTGTACGCCGGGACGGCGAGCTGGTGGCGCGGCGCGAAGTGCCGACGGAAAATCCGTTTCGCATCCCCGTCAACATCGACCGCGCCGGCGCCAATGTGGTGGAGATCGAGGTGGAGCCGCTGGCCGATGAGTTGACCATGGCCAACAACCGCGCCGTGGTCACCATCGAGGGTATCCGCGAGAACTTGCGTGTCCTTCTCGTCTCGGGCGAGCCACATGCAGGTGAGCGGACCTGGCGCAATCTCTTGCGATCCGATGCCAATGTCGATCTCGTCCACTTCACCATCCTGCGCCCGCCCGAGAAGCAGGACGGCACCCCGATCGACGAGCTGTCGCTGATCGCCTTCCCGACCCGGGAGCTGTTCCAGGACAAGATCGCCGAGTTCGACCTGATCATCTTCGACCGCTATGCCAACCAGAGCATCCTGCCGTCGATCTATTACGACAACATCGTGCGCTATGTCCGCGAGGGCGGCGCAGTGCTGCTTGCAGCGGGGCCGGAATTCGCCGGGCGCGCCTCGCTGGCCCGCACCCGCCTGTCACCCATCATCCCGAGCGAGCCGACGGGAACCGTCTTGGAGGAGGCCTACAAGGCTCTCCTGACGGATATCGGCGAGCGCCACCCGGTGACACGAGGCCTGCCCGGATCGGAAGCCGATCCGCCGGCGTGGGGCGAGTGGCTGCGCATACTTGATTCACGCGCGACCAGCGGGCAAACCTTGCTCTCGGGCGCGCAGGAACGACCGCTGCTCGTTCTGGAACGACAGGGCGAGGGCCGTGTTGCGCTGCTGCTCTCTGACCATGCCTGGCTCTGGGCGCGCGGTTATCGTGACGGGGGGCCCTATATCGATTTGCTGCGACGCACTTCCCATTGGCTGATGCGCGAACCCGCCCTCGAAGAAGAAGCGTTGCGCGCCAGCGCCCAGGGCGAACAGATCACCGTCGAGCGTCAAACCATGTCCGACAGCATCGATCCGGTGCGTGTCATCGCCCCGTCAGGGGCCGAGCGCGAGGTCGTTCCCGAGGAGTCTCAACCCGGTCTGTTCCGGGCACGGATCACAGGCGAGGAGCTCGGCCTGCATACCCTGCGCTCCGGAAGCCATGTAGCCTTTGCCAGCGTCGGCCCGGCCAATCCACGCGAACTCGTCGATGTCTTTTCCTCGGGCGACCAGGTCGCGGCCATCGCGGAAGCGAGCGGCGGATCGGTGCGGCGTCTTGTGCGTGGCGACACGGTCATCACGGTACCGCGAATCCAGACCGTCCGGGGCGATGCTCGCGCCTATGGGGCCGACTGGATCGGCATCAGCCCGACCGGCTCGGTCATCATCCGCGGCGTCTCCGTCACGCCGCTCGCCCTGGGACTGCTGGGGCTCTTGCTCCTGCTCGGTGCTGTTCTGGCTGCCTGGCTCGGGGAGAGCCGGCGCCCCACGCCACGGGCGTGAGGGAGCCGGGCCGCTTCAGCGCTTGACGATCGCCGGGGCCGGCTTGTCGGGAAGAGGCGCGCCGTCGCGATCGGCCTCGCAACGCCCTCCCTCAAGCACGGCGACGCCGGTGTATTCGAACAGCCCCATCGTGTCATCCAGCGCGATCACTTCACGCTCGGCATCGATCGCCTCGCGCTGCAAGGCCTCGATGGCGAGTTGCTCGAGAGCATGGCGATAGTCGCGTGCCCGCTTCTCGGCCTCGGCGTGTACCCACGCAATCAGACAACGGTTCTCGGCAATCCGCGCAGCCGCAGCCTCCGCGCGATACGGCTCCAGTTCCTGTGCGTTGAGCATTACCTGCAAGCGGAGCGAATCGTTCTCGATCACGTCTCGTGCGAGGGCGACGAAAGGCACGATCAGCGCAGCATCCGCGTGCGCATCCTCGGCAATACGGCGAAACAGCGGCGCGGGTGATTCACCGCGATTCCAGCGCAGGGGGCGCAGATAGGCGTCACGGTCGTGACGCAAAACCATACGCGGCAGGATCCGCGTACGGGACAATTCGGCGATCTGACGCTGGAACAGCGCCCGCTCGTGCGCAGGCATCAGGAAGCGCCAGGCGCGGTCGCGCAGCTCGCGTTCGTCATCGGTGAGCATGAACCAGGAAACCGGCTCCCCCCGGCTCTCCGCCGTGACCTTCCCGGCGAAGGGCAAGACCGTATCGTTCCAGGTTGATGGCACCGGACGTCCGAAATCCCCGGTGCGGGCACAGGCTCCGACCATGCCTGCGAGCAGGATGAGGCCGGCGAGACGCAGCGCTGATCGCCCGCGCTCCACGCCGCCCTCTGCAATCGCTCCCTCAGCCGCGACGACGGCGGGCGCGCCGGTTCTTGTCGCGATCAGGGTTTGCCGGTTCGGCGAGGCGCTCATAGCGTATCCCGGTGAAGAGCAGAATCTCGCCACACCGCTGGTCACGGGTCCCCCGGCGCCGTTCGGGCCGCGGATAATCCGCCAGTCGTACGATGCTCGCGCCGGCTTCAGGCTCTGCAAGAGTTTGGACACGGTTTCGACCCATTGCACTTGCTCCCCGCTCTGGCTGCGGCTTCGGCGTGGACGTTAGCCAAACCTCGCCGCACATGGTTAACAATCGGTTTACGTCAATTTCGGCGACCAACTTCTGTTATCAATAATTGTGAATAAACGACCATTGATAGTCCAGCAGGTTAAGAGATCGCTAACGCCTTTTGTGTCATTTTGCTTAATCATCATCGTAAACAGCTCGTGGCCTAACCGCGCATGCCGCCTCGCCGCTCTCCCCGCCATCAGGACCTCCTCCGGCTCAGCGTCCTCGCCGCACGCCCGGATTCGGGGCCGGGCCCGAATCCGAATGCCGCGCAGGAACACGCGGATCTCACGGCGGTCCTGCTGCGGGTCCAGGCTGATCTCTTCGCCGCAGCGCCCATGCGCGATACGGCGACCATTGCTGCTTTTGAAACGCTCGCGCTAACCCTTCTGCCCAAGGCTGACCATGAAACCGTCGCCTATGTCGCAGCTCAGGTGCGTGATCTGCCAGAAACGCCTGGCGCCGTCCTGTCGTTGCTGGTGGCCGACAGGGGCGATGAGACCCCGCATACGGGTAGCGCCGACACGACACGCGCGCTCGCCGGGGATGATCCCGCTGTCGATCTCGCCATCGCGCGCGACCCGGCTCGCGCGCTCGGCCCGGAGGCCTGGTCAACTCTCGTACGGCGCGCCGCACGCCGTCGCGATCTTGCGCAAGCCCTGCTCGAGCGCCCGGATATCCCCGCACTGCACGCCGCCGCGCTCTATCGCGACGCGTCGCCGGCGCAGCGGGCAGTTATCCGTGCGGAACTCGGCTGTCTCGCGGGCATCCAGGCACAAAAGGCACGGATGGTGAAACCGACGCAGGAGGCGACGATGCGCCTCGTCGGCGCGGCACATCAGAGCGATGAGGGCGCATTCGGCGCCTTGCTCGCTTCGGGGCTCGGCCTGCCGACACCCCCGCTGTGGCGCTTCTCCGATCCGCAACGGCATGATTTCCTCGCTCTCGCCCTGCTCGCCCTCGGGATCAGCGAGGAAGCCTGCATCCGGATTTTTCTGCAGCTCGACCACTCTCTCGCCTGCAATACCCGGGCGGTGTTTCATCTGGTCGAACTGGTCCGGCAGACGCCGCGATCCGTCGCCTGCCTCATCATCGAGGCGGGTTACGATGTCAGAATCCGGATCCCGGGACGGGGCGAAGCCATCGCCGCACAGCGCATCGCACCGTCATTCGGCAGATTGCGCGACAGTGTCGAGCAGCGCCCTGCCGATGCACGCACGGATGCCTATCCGCCGCGCCCTGCCGCCGAAACGACGGCGCCCCGCCATGGGGCGGGGCGCAATCTGTTCTCCCGTTGAGCCGCGTCGGGCGCCGATTACTCGGCAGCCTCGATCTGCGGCCTTTCCTTGCCCTGACGCTCGCGCCGGATCAACTCGGAGGTCAGGAAAGCGATCTCGAGTGCCTGCTCGGCATTGAGACGCGGATCACAATAAGTGTGGTAGCGGTCCGAGAGATCCGCATCGGTGAGCGCACGGGCGCCGCCGGTGCATTCGGTGACGTTCTGCCCGGTCATTTCCAGATGGATACCGCCGGCATGCGTCCCCTCCGCCTGGTGGACAGCGAAGAAATTGCGCACTTCCTGCATCACCTGGTCGAAGGGGCGCGTCTTGAAGCCGGAAGCCGCCTTGATGGTGTTGCCGTGCATCGGGTCGCAGGACCAGACGACGTTGCGGCCTTCGCGTTTCACCGCGCGGATCAGGGCTGGAAGATGGTCGAACACCTTGTCGGCGCCGAAGCGGCAGATCAGCGTGAGGCGACCGGCCTCATTATTCGGGTCGAGCGCATCTAGAAGCTGCAAAAGCCCGTCAGGCGTCAACGAGGGACCGCATTTGACGCCGATGGGGTTTTCGATGCCGCGCATGTATTCGACATGGGCGTGATCAGGCTGGCGCGTGCGGTCACCGATCCAGAGCATGTGGCCGGATGTGGCGTAATATTCTCCGGAGGTGGAATCCACCCGCGTCATCGCTTCCTCGTAGCCCAGAAGCAGCGCCTCATGGCTGGTGTAGAAATCGGTGATGCGCATTTCCTGATGCTGCTCGGGATTGATCCCGATGGCACGCATGAAGTCGATCGTCCGGGTAATCTGCTCGGCGAGCTCGGTATAGCGCGAGGATTGTGGACTGTCCTTGATGAAGCCCAGCATCCAGCCATGCGCATTCTCCAGATTGGCGTAGCCACCAGTGGCAAAGGCGCGGATGAGATTCAGCGTTGCCGCCGACTGGCGATAGGCCTTGAGCTGGCGATGCGGATCAGGGTTGCGTGACGTGTCGTCGAAATCGATGCCGTTGATGATGTCGCCGCGATAACTCGGCAGTTCAACGCCGTTCACCGTCTCGGTCGGCGCCGAACGCGGCTTGGCAAACTGGCCGGCAATCCGGCCCACCTTAACCACCGGGCAGGAACCCGCGAAGGTCAATACGACCGCCATCTGCAGGAAGACGCGGAAGAAATCGCGGATATTGTCGGCGGAATGTTCAGCGAAGCTCTCGGCGCAATCGCCGCCCTGAAGCAGGAAAGCCTCCCCTGCCGCGACGCTTGCGAGCGCCTTCTTGAGCTTGCGCGCCTCGCCGGCGAAAACCAGCGGCGGAAAGCCCGCGAGTTGTTCCTCGACAACCTTGAGGGCGGCCTCGTCCGTATAGGCCGGAACCTGCTGAATCGGTTTGACTCTCCAGCTATCGGGCGTCCAGCGTTCGCTCATCGTCTCAACTCCTCGCGCACAGCCAGTCGCTGCGCGCAGCCTCGCTCAGTGTGTCAACGGGCGGCTTATACACGAGATTTGCGGTTTGTGGCGACAAATCTCGTGAGATGGCGACAGAATATTGCGTTAAACCCGCAATTCGAAGAAGAACCATGCAAATTTGCATGTGTTGGACGCATGCTGAAAATCCGGGCACCGGGCGCCATTCCCCCTTCACGGGGCGTGGTTGCGGGGATGGTGATGCCACCGATGATTTGACACGCGGCCCACATTCACCCACTTACACGGCATTGGCGCCACTCCGGGGCTGGGCGCCGGTTGAATCGTGATCGCCTGTATGCCCCCAGGATCGGGAACGCACTTAATGAAGGTCGTCGTCGTCGAATCTCCCGCCAAAGCCAAGACGATCAACAAGTATCTCGGTCGTGACTACGAGGTGCTCGCCTCCTTCGGCCATATCCGGGATCTGCCGGCGAAGGACGGCTCCGTCGATCCGGAAGCCGACTTCTCGATGATCTGGGAGATTGATTCCCGCAGTACCAAGCACGTGGCCGAGATTGCCCGCGCCGTGAAGGGGGCCGACACGCTCATTCTCGCCACCGACCCGGATCGTGAGGGCGAGGCGATTTCCTGGCACGTGCTCGACACCTTGCAAAAGAAGCGGGCGCTCAAGGACGTCAAGGTCGAGCGCGTCACCTTCAATGCCATCACCAAGGAATCCGTCCAGAAGGCGATGGCGCAGCCGCGTGAGATCGACCAGGCGCTTGTCGATGCCTATCTCGCCCGCCGCGCACTCGACTATCTCGTCGGCTTCACCCTGTCGCCGGTATTGTGGCGCAAGCTGCCCGGATCGCGCTCCGCAGGGCGTGTGCAATCGGTGGCACTGCGTCTCGTCTGCGACCGGGAGCGCGAGATCGAGATATTCGTGCCGCGCGAATACTGGTCGCTTGTCGCGACACTGGCGACACAGGATGGTGCGCAGTTCGAGGCGCGTCTCGTCGGCGCGGACGGCAAGAAGATCACCCGGCTCGATATCGGCACGGGCGAGGAGGCGGAGGCCTTCAAGCGCGATCTCGACATTGCCAGCTTCAATGTCGCCAAGGTCGAGGCCAAGCCGACCAAACGCCACCCGCAGCCGCCTTTCACCACCTCGACGCTCCAGCAGGAGGCCTCCCGCAAGCTTGGCATGGCCCCGGCCCAGACCATGCGTGTCGCGCAGAAGCTGTACGAGGGTACCGAGATCAGCGGCGAGACGGTCGGCCTCATTACCTATATGCGGACCGACGGTGTCGATATGGATCCCAGCGCCGTGCAGGGTGCGCGCCGGGTGATCGGACGTGAATACGGTGATGCCTATGTACCGGGCGTACCGCGCAAATACGCCACCAAGGCGAAGAATGCCCAGGAGGCCCACGAGGCGGTCCGCCCCACCGATCTCGGGCGCCTGCCGGCGCAGGTTGCGCGCTATCTCGACAGCGAGCAGGCGCGGCTCTACGAGCTGATCTGGAAGCGCACCATCGCCAGCCAGATGGAATCTGCCGAGCTGGAACGCACCACGGTCGATATCGCCGCCAAGGTTGGCCCACGCGTGCTCGATCTGCGCGCCACCGGCCAGGTGGTGAAGTTCGACGGCTTCCTTACCCTCTACCAGGAAGGCCGCGACGACGAGGAAGACGAGGAGGCGAAGCGCCTGCCGCCCATGGCCTCGGGCGACCCGCTCAGTCGCAAGCGTATCGCTGCCAACCAGCATTTCACCGAACCGCCGCCGCGTTATTCCGAGGCGAGCCTCGTGAAGCGCATGGAGGAGCTCGGCATCGGGCGGCCTTCGACCTATGCCTCGATCCTGCAGGTTCTCAAGGATCGCGATTACGTCGCCATCGAGAAGAAGCGCCTCGTCGCCCAGGACAAGGGACGCATCGTCGTCGCCTTCCTCGAAGCGTTCTTCAAGCGCTATGTGGAATATGATTTCACCGCCGATCTCGAGGCGCAGCTCGACCGGATCTCCAATCACGAGATCGACTGGAAGCAGGTGCTGCGCGATTTCTGGCAGGATTTCTCGGCGGCCGTGGGCGAGACCAAGGATCTGCGCACGACGCAGGTTCTCGACGCGCTCAATGATTATCTCGGCCCGCACATCTTTCCGCCGCGCGAGGATGGCGGCAATCCGCGCGCCTGCCCTTCCTGCGCCGATGGGATACTCTCCCTGAAGATCGGGCGCTACGGCTCGTTCATCGGCTGCTCGAATTATCCCGAATGCCGCTACACCCGCCAGCTTTCCGCTCCCGCCGACGGTGATGGCGAGGGCGGGCAACCGGGGACGCGAATTCTGGGAACGGATCCGCAAACCGGTCTGGAAGTCAGCGTCCGCGACGGGCGCTTCGGCCCCTTCGTGCAACTCGGCGAGCAGCAGGAGGATGGCGAGAAGCCCAAACGCTCCTCCATTCCCAAGGGCACTTCGCCCGGCGATGTCGATCTGGAATTGGCGCTTGGCCTGCTCTCGCTGCCACGCGAGGTCGCCAAACACCCGGAGACCGGCGAGCCGATCATGGCCGGGATCGGGCGATACGGACCTTACGTGCAGCATCAGCGCACCTACGCCAATATCGGGCGCGACGACGAAATCCTGTCGATCGGCGCCAATCGGGCCATCGACCTGATCGTCACCAAGGAGACGCAGGGTCCGGGCCGGCGCGGCGGCGGCGATCCCGGTCGCGAGCTCGGCAAGGATCCCGAGAGCGAAAAGCCCATCGTGGTGAAATCCGGTCGCTACGGCCCCTATGTCACCGATGGCAAGACCAATGCAACGCTGCCCAAGGGGCTCGAAGCCGAGGGCATTGATCTCGAAAAGGCGATCGAGCTGATCCGCGCCAAGCAGGCCAGCAAGAGTGGCGCGAAAGGTGGCAAGGCGGCTGGCAAGAAGGCTGCGAACAGCAAGACGACGGCGGCAAAGAAGCCGGCAACCAAAAAACCCGCAACGAAGAAGCCTGCGGCCAGGAAGCCGGCAGCCGGTAAAGCCGCCGCCAAGAAGTCTGCGGCCAGCAAGTCCGCGAGCGACAAGAACGCCGCCGAGTAATCACCCGGCGGCGCCCGCGCGGGATCTCAGAGCCCCAGCATCAGCTTGATGTTCTGCACGGCGGCACCCGATGCGCCCTTGCCGAGATTGTCGAGCCGCGCGACCAGAACCGCCTGGCCGACTTCCGCAGCGGCAAAGACGCGCAATTCGAGCTGGTCGGTCCCGTTCAGGCCCTCCGGCTCTAGCCGCTGTACGCCTTGCGTCGGAATGACACGCACCAATCCGCCATCGCCGTAATAGTTTGCGAGCGCGGTTTCGAGGTCGCCCGGCGTCGCCCCGTTCATGAGATCGAGATGCAACGGGATCGACACCAGCATGCCCTGCCGGTAATGCCCCACTGAAGGCACGAAGATGGGCCTCCGCGCGAGCCGGGTATATTTCATCAATTCCGGCATGTGTTTGTGAGAGAGACCGAGCGCGTAGAGCTCGAAGGACGGCGCGTTGCCGCCCTCGTATTGCTCGATCATCTGGCGCCCACCGCCACTATATCCCGATACGGCGTTGATGGTGATCGGGTAATCCTCGGGCAGCAAACCTGCGGCGACGAGGGGGCGGATCAGCGCAATGGCACCGGTGGGATAGCAACCGGGATTGGCCACGCGATGCGCAGCCGCAATCATGTCGCCCTGCCCTGGCTCGATCTCGGCGAAACCGTAGACCCAGGAATGATCCGTGCGGAAGGCGGTCGAGGCATCGAGAATCCGCCGCGGCTTGCCGCCCAGTGAGTCCGCCAGCGCCACCGCATCGCGCGCCGCATTGTCGGGCAGGCACAACACGATGAGATCGGCTTCGCGCATCATCTCGGCGCGCGCCTCGACATCCTTGCGGCGAGCCGGATTGATGCTGATCACGTCGGCACCTGCGACATTGGCGAGCTTTTCGCGGATTTCGAGACCCGTTGTCCCGGCTTCGCCGTCGATGAAGATCTTGCTGGCTGCACTCATGCTGGTTTTCCCGTCAACTGAAGGGTCGTCATGCGACCCGTATCCTGAATTATGAACAACAAAAAAGCCGCGCTGGCGGCGCGGCTTGCGGGTGGCGTCGATCAAAAGAACGCGCGCGTCATCGCAGCCGCATGGCGGGGCGGCGCGTACGTCGCAGGTCCTGCGTAGAGGACTGCATCGAGGCGAGAATCGTGCTCATACGGTTCGTATGCTCCCAATCCCCGATTTTGTCAATACGAACGCGTGCCGCCGTAAAATCCTCGACACCGGTGCCCCGGCGCTGCATCCTCCCGCCGGTCACGACGGATTCGGCATGCGTTTCATCCATACGGCAGATTGGCAGATCGGCAAGGTGTTTCGCCGTTTCGGCGAACGCGAGGCGCTGTTTCGTCAGGCGCGGCTCGATGCGATCGACGCGCTCGGCGCGCTTGCGATGCGCGAGGAGGCCGCGCATGTGCTCGTCGCAGGCGACGTCTACGACATGGAGACCCCCCTCCCCGCCACGCGCCGCGCGCCGCTGGAGCGCATGCGCCGCTTCCCGCATGTGACCTGGCATCTGCTCCCCGGCAATCACGATCCGCACCGGCCCAACGGGCTGTGGGACCAGATCGCCGCCGATGATCCGCCAGTGAATATCCGTCTTCATCTGAGCCCCGAGCCGACCGCCATCGCCGATGGCGTCTGGCTCCTGCCCGCCCCGCTCACCCGCAAGAGCGCGGTCGACGATCTCACCGCCTGGATGGACGAGGCGCCGACACCGCCCGGCGCCGTCCGCATCGGTCTCGCCCATGGCTCGGTGCAGGGTTTCGACAGTGCCGGCGAGGCCGCGAATCTGATCGACCCGCAGCGCCCCGAGCGCGCCGGGCTCGCCTATCTCGCCCTCGGGGACTGGCATCGCACGCTGAAGATCACGCCACGCGTGCATTATGCCGGCACGCCGGAGCCCGACCGGTTCGACAGCCAGATCGCGGGCAAGGCGCTCGTCGTCACCCTGCGCGGTGGCGCTGAGCCGGAGGTGCGCGAGGAGATCACCGGGCGCTATTGCTGGCAGCGCCTGCGGGCGGACCTGCAGGCGGATGAGGCGGTGGCCGATGAAGCCGCGCGCTGGCGCGCCATCGAAGCTTTGCCGCAGGCGGTGTTGCGTCTCGATCTCACCGGCACGCTGTCGCTTGCCGCGCGGCAGGAACTGGAGACGACACTTGAGCGGCTCGAGGCAGCCTGTGCGCATCTCGAATACGATCTGGCCGGCCTGCATCTTCGCCCGAGCCGCGCCGATATCGAGGCGATCGATTTCGACGGGGCCTTGCGGCAGGTGGCCGAGGAACTCGGGCGGCGGATCGACGATGCGAGCGCCGACCCGCAGGCGCGGGCGGTGGCCGAGGCGGCGCTGACGCGGCTCTACACCCTCGTGACGACGGGGGAACGGGCGTGATCATCACCGGAATCAGCGTCAACGGCGTCGGGCGCTTCACCCGCGAGACCCGGCTGACGGGCTTCTCGCCCGGTCTCAATATCCTCAGCGCGCCGAATGAGGCGGGGAAATCGACGCTGTTTCGGGCTTTGCGCGTGGCGTTGTTTCACCGGCACAATAGCAAACGGGAACCGATAAAAAAAATTGCAACAGAACATGCAGCCTTGCCGGTGGAGATCACGGTCGATTTCCGCATTGATGAGCATGATTACTGCCTCACAAAGAAATTCATGCGTAGCGACAAGGCAGAACTCAGCCGCGACGGCGCGGTCATCGCGCGCGGGGCTGAGGCCGACGAGGCGGTCTGGAGGCTGCTCGGGATCACGCCGGGGAGCGGTCGTGGCGAGCCGGATATCGGTGCGCTCGGCCTGATCTGGGTCGAGCAGGGGGACTCCTTCGAAGCCCATCAGGCCTCGGCAACCGCGCGCAACACGCTGGCCGATCTGGTGACGGCGGAAGTCGGCGCGCTGGTCGGCGGTGACCGGGCGCGGCATGTCTTGGAGCGGGTCGAAGCCGATCTCGATGCACGCATGACATCGCGCGGCCCCAGGGCTGGCGGGCCTTTGAAGCACGCGATCGATGCGGCGCAGGCGGCGCGGGCGCGCGAGCAGGATCTCGCCGCCAGACATCAGGCGCTCGAAGAGGAATTCGCTGCGCTCGCGCGCCTGCGCGCAGACCTCGCCCGCGCCCGCGATCCAACCCGCGAAGCCGATCTGCGCGCAAGGCGCGAGGCCGCGATCCGTGATCTCGAAACCGCGCGCGCGGCGCGGGCGAAGCTGGAAACAGCGCAATCGCAACTCGCTGCCCTCACCAGCCAGCGCGAGATCGCCGCCTCCCGCCTCGCTGATGCCAAGGGCTACCAGGACCGTCTCGCAGAGGCCGAGGCCCGGCTGGCGACGCTCGAAGACGATCTCGCCGCGCAGGTGCAGGCCGAAGAGCAGGCGCAGACCGATTGCACAAAGGCGGCAGAGGCCGTTCAGGCCCGGATCGATGATCGGGACGCTGCGCAACGGGCCCTCGCCGCGGCCGAGGCGGCGCAGAGCCTGGCGGAAGCCGCGCAGGCCCGGGCCGAGGCGCGGGGCGTGATCGCGACCCTGCGTGAGAGCCTCGCCGAGATCGACCGTCTGCGCACGGAACTGCATGACAAACGCGCGGCGCGCAAGGCCATCACGGTCACCCGCGAGCGGCTCGACACCGCGCGGGCAGCGCATGACAAGGTCATGCAGATCCGCGCGCGGCTTGAAGCGCAGGCCCCGCGCCTCGCCGTCTCGCTCACGCCCGAGGGCGCCGGGCGCATGAGCATCGACGGCACCCCCCTCCCCGATGGCCACGAGCGGCCGCTCACCGGTGAGACCGCCATCGCGGTCGAAGGCATCGGTTCCCTGCGCATCATCCCCGCCGGCGGCGCGCACGACCGGAACGCGCTGGAGGACGCGCGCGCGGAATATGCCAAGGCGATAGGCGCAATGAACGTGGCCGATCTCGGCCAGGCCGAGGCGCAACTTGACGATGCCCGTGCGCTCATCCGCGAGATCAAGGCGCTGGAGGAGCGCCTCGCCATGCTCGCCCGGCAGGCCGGCGGTAATGACGCGGATGTTGATGGTGCCCGCGCCGGGCTGATCGAGCGGATCAACGAGGCGCAGGCTCTGATCGCGCAGGAAGATGAAGACGGTCCCGCGCCGGCGGAAGATCCGGCGGCATTACGTGCGGCGACGCGCGCGTGCCGCGAGTCGATGGACGAAGCGCGCACGGCGCTCGAAACTGCGCAACGTGCGGAGCAGGCAAAGCGCGAGCGGCTGATCGAGGCACGCACGCGCAAATCCGGCACCGCACGCCAGCGCGACGACGCGGTGGCGGCCCGCGATGCGCTCGCTCTCAAGGCCGCCGAGCAGGCCGCGCCGGAGCGTATTGAACAACTCCAATCGGCGCTCGCGGAGGCGCAGGCGGCGCAGGCCCGACAGCAGGCGGAGGTCGAAGCTCTCGCAGCCGCGACGCCGGATGAGGATCAATTGCTGATCGCGCAGGAGCGGGTGCAGCGTACCGAGGAGGCGCTCGACAATCACCGCGCCCATCTCGCCGGCCTGGAGCGTGACGCGGCGCGCCACGAGGAAGCCATCCGCCGGCTCGGGGCGGACGGGCTTGAGGAAGAGCTTGCCAGTGCGCGCGAGGAAACCGCCCTTGCCACGCGCGCGGAGGCCCGCGAGCAGCAGAATACACAGGCGCTGCAGCTCCTGCAGGAAACCATCACCGGGACGCTCAAGGCCGGGCGCGAGCGTTTTCTCGCGCCGGTGAAGCAGCATCTCACGCCCTATCTCGCCACGCTCTTTCCCGGCGCCGAGATCGATCTGAACGACGATTTCGCCCCGACCGGCCTCGCGCGCGCGGGGACGCCGGAGGGATACGATCAGCTGTCGCACGGCACCCGTGAGCAGATCGCCGTGCTGGTCCGCCTGGCGCTCGGCACCATGCTCGCGGAGAAGGGACGACCCGCTCCGATCATCCTCGATGACGCACTCGTCTTCTCCGATGACGGACGGATCGAGGCCATGTTCGACGCCCTCACCCGCGCCGCCCGCCACCAGCAGGTCATCATCCTCACCTGCCGCGACCGCGCCTTCACCGCACTGGGTGGCGCAATGTTGCGGATCGAAGGGGTGAGCCACAAAGACTGACTTGCAGATGTCACGTCAAGGTTCAGGAGAGAGCCCCATGCTCATCGAGGCCCATCGTTCGATCCTGCTGATCGTCGATTTCCAGGAGCGCCTGATGCCGGCGATTCATGCGGGTGCCGCTGTTGCCGAACGGGCCGGGATCCTGATCCGCTCCGCCGACGCCCTCGACATCCCGGTCGCGGTGACCGAGCAATATCCGCGCGGGCTGGGGCCGACCGTTGCGCCCGTTCGCGAACTCCTGCCCGCGACGGCCATGATTCACGAGAAGATCACCTTTTCCGCGCAGCGCGACCCCGCCATCGCCGCGCATTTCTCGGCCCTGCACGATTCCGGGCGCGACCAGATCGTCGTCGCCGGGGCCGAAGCGCATGTCTGCGTGCTGCAGACGGCGCTCGATCTGCAGGCGGCAAGCTATCAGATTTTCCTTGTGGCCGATGCGCTCGGCAGCCGTGTGCCGGAAAGCGGCGAACTCGCCATCGAACGTGCAAGGCAGGCCGGATGCGTCGTCGTCAACAGCGAGATGGTGGTGTTCGAGTGGATGGAGCGCGCGGGCACCGAGACGTTCCGCGCGCTCTCGCAACTGATCAAATGAGGCCGCCGCGACGGACGGCCTCTGCCGGAGCGGGCATCATCAAACCAGCATCTTGCCCTTGTCGTCGATGGCGGTTCCGATATCCTGCTTGTCCTCCGAGAGATAGTCGTTCAAGAGCATCTCGTTATGCGCCTTGCCCGACGGGATCATCGGGAAGCAGTTCTCGGTCTTGTCGACGATGCAGTCGAAGATGACTGGGCGATCGACAGTGAGCATTTCCTCAATCGCGGCGTCGAGTTCGCCGGGCTTTTCGCAACGCATGCCGACAGCGCCGTAGGCTTCGGCGAGCTTGACGAAATCGGGCAGCGATTCCGAATAGCTCTGCGAGTAGCGCCCGCCATGCAGGAGCTCCTGCCACTGGCGCACCATCCCCATATATTCGTTGTTGAGGATGAAGATCTTCACCGGCAGCCGGTACTGCACAGCCGTCGACATCTCCTGGATGTTCATCAGGATCGAGGCCTCGCCGGCAATGTCGATCACGAGCCCGTCGCGATGCGCCATCTGCACGCCGATCGCCGCCGGCAACCCGTAGCCCATCGTACCGAGGCCTCCGGAGGTCATCCAGCGGTTGGGCTCTTCGAAGCCGAAATACTGCGCCGCCCACATCTGGTGCTGGCCGACCTCCGTGGTGACATAGGTATCGCGCCCGCGACCAGCGGGGCGGAGCGTCGCCTGGTACAGGCGCTCGACGGCGAATTGCGGCTTGATCGTCTCGGTCGAGGGGCGATAGCCGAGGCATTTGCGCGAGCGCCAGGTCTCGATCTGCTCCCACCATTGCGCCAGGGCCGGCTTGTCGATTTGCGGCGACATCGTGCGGAACAGGCGCACCATGTCCTCGAGCACGTAGCCGCAATCACCGACTATGCCGAGATCGACCTTGACGTTCTTGTTGATCGAGGAGGGATCAACATCGATGTGGATCTTGCGCGAGTTCGGCGAAAACGCATCGAGACGCCCGGTAATGCGGTCGTCGAAACGCGCGCCGATACAGATCATCAGATCGCAGCCATGCATGGCCAGATTGGCCTCATAGGTGCCGTGCATGCCCAGCATGCCGAGGAACTGCCTGTCGGAAGCCGGATAGGCGCCGAGTCCCATCAGCGTAGAAGTGATCGGGAAACCCGTCAGGCGCACCAGTTCGCGCAGGAGCTCGGAGGCGTGCGGGCCGGCATTGATCACACCGCCGCCAGTATAGAAGACCGGGCGCTTGGCGGCGCCGATCAACTCGATCGCGGCGCGGATCTTCTCAATGTCACCCTTGACAGCGGGGCGGTAGGTCTTGTGTTCGTTGCTTGTCGGGCGGGAATAGGCTCCCGTCTGGAACTGGATGTCCTTGGGCAGATCAATCACAACCGGACCGGGGCGGCCATTGGCGGCGACGAAAAAGGCCTCGTGCAGGATTCGCGGGAGATCGGCAATGTCCTTCACCAGATAGTTGTGCTTGGTGCAATGGCGGGTGATGCCGACTGTGTCGCATTCCTGGAAGGCGTCGGAGCCGATCAGATGAGTCGGCACCTGGCCTGTGATGCAGACGAGCGGGATCGAATCCATCATCGCATCGGTGAGACCCGTCACCGCGTTGGTCGCACCCGGACCGGAGGTGACGAGAACACAGCCAACCTTGCCGGTCGAGCGGGCATAGCCTTCTGCTGCGTGAACCGCACCCTGCTCATGGCGCACCAGCACGTGTTCGATCGTTTCCTGATGAAACAGCGCATCGTAGATCGGCAATACGGCGCCCCCGGGATATCCGAAGATATGCTCGACACCCTGATCCTGCAGGGCGCGGACGACCATTTCGGCTCCGGTCATCATCTCGCTCATGATCGACTTTCCTTTAAGCGTTCTACCGGGGGAATTTTACCGGCGTGTCTTCTGTGTTGAGGGCGACGTTCGTGTGGGTGGTTCAGGCAATAAAAAAGGCCCCGTGGGGGCCTCATGCACCATCGCCGGACATGCGGATCATATCCGCTCCGTCGATGGTGCCCCGATTACGAGAATAAGCATGCTCATTGCGTCGATTCTCTTTCCAAAAGTTGCGCAGAAAATATCGGAGCAGATCGATCGGGTCAAGCAAAATCGCGCGGAAGGGATCATTTCGCCACAGGCCTCGATCCCCTAAAGTGCAATATGGCCTGAAATCCCGGCATATCCACCCGGACGACTTCCCAAAGTGAAGGTCGCCCCGCCATTGAGGCGGAAATTGAAACGCCAGATGCGCAGCCCAGTCAGATGCAGACCCAGCATTGCTTCGCTGTATTCATTCTCGAGGTAGAAAGATGCTTCCGGCCCGGCGAATACGCGTGTACCGAATTCACGCCCCAGCGCGCCACGGCCCCAGAGCGAGCCCTGCCCTGACGAGAAGATCAGGGTCCCAGTGGCAAGCAGGCCCGGCGACGGCTCACTCCAGATTTCGGCGAGGACGCGAAGGCCGACGCGATCACGGCCCCAGCGTGGAATGCCGTACTTATCGAGTCTCTGCTCATTCGTGAATTCCGGCCCCGCGACCAGTTTGACGATACCGGCATCACCAATCCACTGCTGCCCGAACAACAGCGCGGAATAACGGGTGAAACGCGGCTGCATGAAGCTCACGCCGAAGCCGGTATCGAAGCGTTCCTGTTTCAGGGTGGCGCCCGTGAAGCCCATCACGACGGGGCCGGGTTGATCCAGGGCTCCCGAGAGCTTTCTCTTGAAGCCGCCCGTAAACGACAGTTCACCCCTGACGAGGTCATAGCCCGCGAAAAGAACCTGTCGCAACTCGCGCCGGCCCTGCTCCGCCTCGTCCTGACTCGCCCCTTGCCTCTTCAGGCTGACTTCCTCTCCAGCAGCATTTGCGCGCAGCATGGGCGCCGACAAGCACCCCAGCATCAGAACAAAGCAGAGAAGGACCCGCGAGACTGCGGAGCGAGACCGAAAAATCAAGACGCAGTACCAATATAAGATTGCCTGTTTACATTTTAGCAATCATTTATCAACTTCGCAATTCCCGCACCACAAAAAGGTTGTGCAAACCCTTAAATCATACTCGCGCAGCGTTCACGGTCGCGATCAACCCATCGACATGCTCCTTGTGGATCCAGCGCGCCACCATCAGCAGATCCTCCTCGGGGCAGATCCAGATCACGTTCATGCCCGCGCCGAGGCAGAAGAAGGAATTCGGACTGGCGGAAGGATAGAGTTTGCCACCCGTATTCAACCACCACATGAAGCCGTAGACCGGATTCGCCTCGGAAGGTGCCAGCATCTGCGCGATCCACCCTTCCGGCAGAAGCCGCCGGTTGCCCCAGATTCCGCGTCGCTGGATCAGCAGTCCGAAACGGGCGAGGGCCATCGTCGGAATGAACAGGCCCCCACCCCAGTGCCCTCCACCCGAGACCGACTCCATTGGCTTTGCGTCAATCTCGACCGTGGAATTGTGATATCCGCGCCAGCTCCAGCCCTCGGCGCCGATCCGCTGCATGATCGCGTTGTCGAGAACTTCCGGAAGCGGCTGGCGCAACGCCTGGAGCAGGGAGAGCGAAAGCCGGTTGACGCGTACGTCGTTGTATTCGAAATGCGTCCCGGGTGGTTGAAGCGCGCGATCATCACCTTTGGCCGCATTGTTCGCGCCCGGCCCGGCCTGGCGGTTGCGATCAACCGAATCCGGCTTGTCCCAGAGCGTCCCCTCCCACTCGCTCGTCTGCTGCAGCAGATGGCGCCAGGTGATGTCGCGATTATGCGCCGAGGCGAAACCCTCCGGATCGTCCCCCCGCTCCGACAGGCGCTCGTCCAGCGATGCGATCACGCCCCGCTCGACCGCGAGGCCGGCAATGACACCAAGGAAGCTCTTGGCGATGGAGAACGTCATGTCCGGACGCGCAACATCCCCCCATTGGGTCACGATCCGCCCGCCTTTCAAGAGCATGCCTGCAGGCGCGCCCCGTTCCGCGACCGGTCCCATCACCGTATTGAAGGGCGGTTTCTCGTCGATATACGCGGTACCGACATACTCACCATTGGGGTGATACATGCTGCGCGGCCATTCCGACTCGTGCGCCGCATGGAACCCCGCGATTGTTTCCAGCCGCTCCGGTACGAAACCCGCCTCACGCGGGTCGATCCGTTCCCACTCACTCCCGGGACCTGGATAATAGGCAGACATATGCTTGCTCCGGCTCGGCTGTCACAATGAGCCGGAGCATAGGCGCGAGCCCCCTCGCCTCCTGCGGGAAATCCCGCAAAACAGGTTCGGGGATGGTGAGGCCAGATGGTTGCCCGTTACGCCACCGACCCCGCCTGACGCGAAGCAGACACAGCGGCACGTTTCTCACGCTGCGTCCGCCAGTCAGTGCGGAAATTCCAGATGATGATGCCGAACACGCCAACGGCACCGATCACCTCGGCAATCGGCGTGTTCGGCCATAACAGCGCCACGCCGAAGCCGAACAGCGCGATGCGCG
>Ga0076930_100655_pt1 | contig 28465 bp, 30 predicted proteins | sample HotLakConsoUCCRE_FD_71149 | JGI IMG/M metagenome (GOLD analysis project Ga0076930, IMG submission 71149) | Hypersaline microbial mat communities from Hot Lake, Washington, USA - Hot Lake Consortium UCC-RE (version 3) (version 3) ...
CAATGGAATCCGCGATCACGATGGAGTCGTCCATAACGATCCCGATCGCCATCAAGAGTGCGACCAGTGTCATCATGTTCAGGCTGAGCCCGGTCAGCGCCATCCAGACGAAGGCCCCGGCAAAGGCCACAGGGAGCCCCATCGCGGCCCAGATCGCGAAGCCGGGACGGAAGAACAGGCTCATGACCACGACGACCAGCACAAGCCCGATCACACCGTTCTGCACCAGCATCACCAGCCGGTCGCGGATGATGGATGTCACGTCCTGCACCACTTCGACCGTGATCGTGTCGGGCAGCCGTGCGGTCTCCTCGTCCACCAGCGCTGCAACACCGTCAAGCACCCGCAGCGCGTCGGCATCCAGGGCCTTTGACACGTCGAGCACGATCGCGGGGGTGCCATCGACAAAGGCGCGGTCCTGCGGCGGCTCGAAGCTTTCTTCGATCACCGCCACGTCGCCCAGTGTCAGCGTCGCACCGTTCGGAAGGACCAGCACGGGAATCGTGGCAAGCGCAGTGGCCGTGTTGCGTTCTGCGGTGAAGCGCAGGGTCAGGTCCGCGCCCGGCCCCTCCAAAGTGCCAGCGGGCAGGTCGATGTTCTGGGCGGCGATGGCGGCAGCCAAGGCGGCGGGTGTCAGCCCGTGGCTGTCGAGCACGGCGAGAGTGGCGGTGATGGAAAGCGTCCGCGTGCCGAGGCCCCCGCGCGTTACGCGGGCCACACCCGGCAGGGCGGTCAGGCGGTCCGACAGGGCGTCGGCGTAAAGATCCAACTCGCCCAGCGGCAGGTCGCCCGAGATGGCGACTGATGTGACGGGGTCGGAGCGGTGCAGCTCGCGCACCACGGCAGGATCGGCGCGGTCAGGGAAGGTGTCGATGGCCGAAACCTCGGTGCGCAGCGAATTGACGAAGCGTAGCGCGTCATTGCCCGGTGCCATGGTTGCCACGGCGCGCGCGCGTCCGGTCTGGGCGGTGCAAGAGAAGGTTTCCAGCCCCTCGACACCTTGCACCGCGTCCCAGAGCGGCGCGCATATTGCGGCCTCCACATCCTCGGCGGCAGCACCGCGATAGGGCACGGTGATCTCGGCCTCGACGGCGCGGAAATCGGGGAAGGTCTCGCGCAAGAGGCCCGCGGCCGCGAAAGCGCCCGCGGCAAGGATCAGCAAGAGCAGAAGGTTGCCTGCCGTCGGGTGGCCGGTGAACCAGCGGATCATTGTTCGGCCTCGACCGGGGTCAGGGCCATACCGGGAATGGCCGGCGCGATATCGTCGATCACCACGCGGTCGCCGGGCGACAGGCCCTCGGCTATGACGACGCGACCATTCTGCGCGAAGGCGGCGGCGACGGGACGCAATTCCAGCAGGTCATCGGGGCCAAGGACGCGCACCGTTTCGCCATGCAACGCCGCTTCGGGGATTGCGATGGCGCCCGTGAGGGGCTCCCCGAAAAAGGCAATCTGCACCTGCATGTTGGGCACCAGCGGCAGGCGGCGGGGTGGGTCCGCGCCGGCGTAGGGATCGTCCACCGTTACCACTACCGGCACGGTGCGCGCGCGTGCATCAAGCGCGCCCTCGACCCGGGCGATGCGCGCGGGCCAGACTTGCGCCGGATCCGACAGAGGGCTGAGCGTCACATCGATCCGTGCGGGTGGACCGTCTCGCATCATGTCCGCCAGCGTCATGGTCTCGACCGCATCGCCGACCAGGCGACGAAAGCTGTCGATGGGCAGATGCGCCACGACCTCGGCCGCCGCGATGCCGTCGGCACGGATTACCACCTGACCGGGGGCGACTGTCTGGAAGCGTTCGCCGCCCACCTCGGTGACGCGAAGCGCAAAGGGCGTCGTCAGGGTCGTGCGGTCGAGCGAACGGCGCGCCCGGTCGATGGCGGCCTCGCTGCGCGCGACCTGCGCCGCGATCCGCGCCTCGCGGGACGGGATCAGGGCGAGCGTATTCTCCAGTTCCGCGACCGTGCGGCGGGCCAGAAGGGTCGCGCGCTCGGCCTCGTCGGCGCGCGACTGCGGCATGGTGCCTTGCGCGACGAGCGTCCGCGTGCGCTCCAGATCGGTCTCGGCCAGGGCCAGTCGGCCCCGCTCCAGCGCAAGGATGCGCCTCGTGTTGTCCGCCTCGGTCTCAAGCTGCGCGCGTTCGGCTTCCAGGGCGGCGAGGTCGGCCCGCGACTGCGCCAGCGCCAGTTCGTAATCGGCCGGGTCGATCCGCAGCACCTCTGTTCCCGCCGGGATCAGGCGACCCGCTTCGAGGTCGGGGTGGCGCCAGATCACCTCGCCCTGCACCTCGGCCACGGCGACCCAGGTGTCGGCAGCCCGCAAGTTGCCCCAGGCCGTGGTGGTCGGGCGGATATCCTCCGCCGCGACTGTCATGACCCGGATGGGCAGGGCGGGCGCCCTCCCGTCGATCTGGGCCGGTCCGGGGGCCTGTGCGATCATCCAGACCGCCGCGGCGATGCCGAGCGCGATGGGTGGCAAGGCAAGGAGGGGAGCGAGGCGCATGGGGTTCAGCCCTGTGCCCGGCGCATCCGCGCCAGCGTGCTGTCGCGCAGCACGAACTGGTGATAGAGCGCGCCGACAACATGCAAGGCGACCAATGCCAGCAGGACAATCTTCAACACATTGTGCCCCTGCGCCGCCGCCTCGACCCCGCCGAACCACGCGACCGCGCCACTGACCGGCATCAGGATCATCAGTGCGTAAAGCCCGACATGGGTGAGCTTGGCGAGGATACCTTGCAGCTTGCTGGCCTCGATCGCCGGGGGCACGCCGCGCCGGGCGCGGATCGTCAGCCGCCACAGCGCGAAGATCATCACCAGCGCGCCGCCCGCCACATGGGCCAGCACGAGCGGGTCAAACCCTGCCTCCAGCCCGTCGGTGACGCGGTCCCAGGCGGCCGACATCGCGTCCTTGAAGATGTATTGCTGCGCGATCAGCGCGAAGACCAGCCAGTGCAGCGTGATCTGCAGGCGGGAATAGCCAGTGGGGGCGGTTGTGGCAGGCATGGCGGAAGTCCTTTCGGGCCGGGCGCGCGACTCGGGATAGAGGTTGCGGTTGTCAACAGTATATGTTAGTAAGTTATAACTAACAAGAGGTGATCCATGTCGGGCCGTCAGAGCAGCGAAGACCGAAAGGCGCAGATCGTGGCCGAGGTGCTGCGCTTGGCCGATGAGATCGGGCCCGACCGCCTTAGCACTACCGATGTCGCGCGCGCCGTCGGCCTCAGCCAGCCCGCGATCTTCCGGCATTTCCCGACCAAGAACGCGCTCTGGCTGGCCGTCGCCGAGGATATCGCGGCGTGTTTGCAGGGCGATTGGGCCGAAGCCGAGGCGCGGGCCAACGGGGCGCAGGCACGCCTGAAGGCGCTGATCGGCGCGCAACTGACGGCCATATCCGAGACGCCCGCTCTGCCGTCGATCCTGTTCTCGCGCGAGTTGCAGGTGGACAATCCCGCGCTGCGCGACGTCTTTCGCGGGCTTCTGGGCCGGTTTCAGGGCCTGCTCATTGCAGCGATCGGCGAACTTCAGGCGGCCGGCAGCCTGCGTCGCGAGCCGAGCGCGGAGGATGTAGCGGTCCTGCTGACATCGCTGGTGCAGGGTGTTGCGATTCGCTGGACGCTGGGCGCGCGCGCCTTTTCGCTCGTCGACGAGGGTCTACGGCTCTTGGACGTCCAGTTGGCCCTGATGCATGCAGAGGAGAGTATCTCACATGACTAGGTCTCGCTTAAGGCCCCGCATCGTGGGCGGTGTTGCCATCGCCTTCGGCGTCCTGACCGTCGCATCCGGCGGCACGACGCTTCTGGGCGCGCTCGACATGGGGGCGGTCGTGCCATTCGTGCTGTGGTTCAACACCGCGGCCGGGCTGCTATATGTCGTGGCGGGCGTCGGCCTCTGGCTGGGGCTGCGGTGGGCCTTTCCCCTTTCGCTCGCGATCTTCGCGGCGACGCTGCTGGTTTTCGCCGGGTTCGGCCTGCATATCGCCCGCGGCGGGGCCTACGAGATGCGGACGGTCTTCGCCATGGCGCTGCGCACTTCGGTCTGGGGGGCGATTGTCCTCGTCACATGGCAGGCCCGGCCTCGGGCGTGATCGCGGCGGCCACAAGCCGAGGCCAGGCCGCCGGTCATTCGGCGGCCGCGGGAACTGTCACGGCAGTCGCTGCGATATCATGTTCGGCTGCTGCATCCGGTTCGGGGCGGCTGAAGGCCGCCCACGAAACCGAGGCCCAAGCCAGGAACCCGCCGGCCCAGAGGATCGCTGAGAGGCCATGGACTGGCCCCGGCGGCATCCAGCCGAAGCCGGGCGCGGCGCGCAAGCCCACGGCGGCGACCAGCGCCAGCGCGCCCCAGCGTTCAGCGCGCGTCAGGCCGAGCGCGCGCCCGGTATGGAGCCGCCCGGCGATGCAATAGACGGCGTAGACGGCCAGCCCCAAGCCCCCCATCAGCGCCACATGCAGGCCCGAGACCGGATCCCAGGGCGCGCCCATCCGCGCCGCGGCCGTCAGCATCAGCCCCGCGCCCGCCAGCGCCGAGGCGCCCGCCAGCATCAGGGGTTCCGCCCGCAGCGCCTCGCGCCCGATGAAGGCCTCTCCCACGCGGTCCATGAAGGCCGCGCCTGTGCCGAACATCAGGAAAGCCGTGACCATCGGGCTCAGCCCCGCGACGTCACCGGCCAGCGCGACCAGCACCAGCCCGGGGGCGAGGTTCAGGCGTCCGGGATGCGGTCGGAAGGGCGAGGAGGCCTCGCTCGGGTCGAGGACGAGGTTGGTCACTGGCACGGTGATTCGCGCCAGCGCGAGGCCGAGAAGGCCGAGGAACACAAGCCCCACCCATTCCAACGCGCGCCCCGCAAGTGCGATGTCGCCGGTCAGGAAGCCCCAGCGCGCCGCGGCGGTGCAGGCCATCAACAGGACGAGCCAGAAGCCGAAAGCCAGCAGCCGGTCGGTGCGCCGTTGCCACGACAGGCGCAGCAGGAAAACGACCAGCGCCGCCATCCAGGCGAGGTCGGCCAGCGCGCCGATGGCCCCCATGCCGTCCCAGCCAAACAGACCCACCGCGCGCCCGATCCCCCAGAGGCCAGCGAGGATCCAGAGCGGTCGGCCGCGCGGCGGCGCGGTATCGGTCCATTCCGGCGCGGCGGTGGTCAGGAAGCCGATCAGCGCGGCCCCGAAAGCGCCGATCAGCATCTCATGCGCATGCCAGAGCGAGGGCGGCACGCTGTGCGCGAGCGGCAGGTCGAGGCCCAGTCCCAGCACCCAGAGCGCGGGCCAGAGCGCGGCGTGGAGTGCGCCGAGCAGGAAGAACAGGCGGAAGCCCTCGTCAGCGAGCATGCCCGCGCGAGTCATCGGCAGGGACCGGGCATGACCGTGGGCGGGTCCGCAGCTCATGCGATCTGCCTTTCGTCGACATCGTGGATGTGCCGGAACAGCGGATCCTGCCGCAGCGCTGCCTGCACCCATGTAAAGACCGCCTCATCGGTGCGACCGGCGGGGTCGCCCGCCAGCACGCGTTGTCCGAGGATGCGGCGCCCGCGCGTGTCCAGCACCGCGATGCGGTGGGCGAGGCGCGCCGCCTCGGCAAGGTCGTGGGTGATGAACAGGCCCGAGACATGGCCCGCAGCACAGGTTGCGATCACGAGGTCTTGCATCCGCCGGCGCAGGGCCACATCCAGCGCGGTGAAGGGCTCGTCGAAGAAGATGAAGTCGGGCCGCACCGCCAGGGCGCGGGCGATGGCGGTGCGCTGGCGCATGCCGCCCGACAGCTCCACGGGGAATTTCTCCAGATCGTCGTGCTCCAGCGCCACCTCTGCGGCGGCCTGCGCGATGCGCTCGCCCCGCGCCGCCCGCGCCACGCCAGAGAGCCGCAGGGCATAGTCGATATTCCCCGCCGCCGTCGCCCAGGGCAGCAGCGCGGGATCTTGGAAGATCATCGCGTGCCGGGCGTAGCCGCGGGTGACCCGGCCCGCGCGCGGCGTGGTCAGCCCGGCGGCGATATGCGCGAGCGTGGACTTGCCGCAGCCTGACGGGCCGACCAGCGCCACGATCTCGCCTGGTTCCACGGTGAGGTCGATGTCTTCGAGGATCGTGCGGCCGAGATAGGCATGGCCCACGCGCTCGAGGGTCAGCGCGCTCATCGTTTCACCCCCCAGGGTTGGGCGGCGCGGCGCCAGCGGTCGATCTCGGCCTTGGCCGGGTGGATGAGCGTGTATTCCACCGCGATCAGCAGCGCGACCGAGACCGTGACCCAGGCCAGCGCCTGCGCGATGTCGAGGTTGATCCGCGCATCGGCCAGCGCGCCGCCGATGCCGCCGGCATTGGCTAGAAGCTCGGCCATCACCGCGACCTTGAAGGCGGTGCCGAGTGCCAGCGCGAAGGCCGGGAAGAGTGTCGTCGTGGTTTGGCGGATGCCGACCGTCAGGAACCGCCGCACCGGCCCCGCGCCGAAGGCTTCGGCCATCCGGTCGAGCCCCCGGTCGCGGGTGGTGATGCCGCGAGCGGCACCAAGGAACACCACCGGCAGCGCCGAGATCAGGATGACCGCGCGCACGGTGGCGTCCGAGCCGCCAAACCAGATCATCGCCAGCACGATCCAGGCGATCGGCGGCACGCCCATCAGCACGGTGATGAGCGGCCCAGCAAGCCGCAGCGTGGCGGGCGAATATCCCGCCGCGACACCCAACCCGGTGCCCGCCACGGCGACCAGCGCGAAGCCGGTCATCGCCCGTTGCAGCGTCAGGCCACCGATGGCCCAAGCATCCGGATCGGCGGCGAGCGCGAAAACTGCCCGCACCGTTTCCAGCGGCGAGGTCAGGATGAAGGGGCCGTAGGCCTCGTGCCCCGCCTGCCAGGCCGCGGCCAGCAGGCAAAGCGCGGCAAGCCCGGCCCAACCCGACCAGAGGAATTCAAGCACCCGCCCCGAGCGGTCGGCGAGGCGCTGATGAAGGGGGCGTCGGGTCAGGCTGGGCATGGGTCGCCTTGCGGAACAGCGGTCAGAGATAGAAGGCGTCGTCGGGCAGGCGCCCTCCGATCCGGGCCATGTCGGGGCCGGCCATGGCCGTCAGCATGCGCTCGATATCGGGGCGGGCCTCGGCCGCCGGGCGCGCGACAAGATTGCCATGCGGGATCGACGCGGCCAGCAGCGGTGCGGGCATCCCAAGCGCCTCGGTCGCATTGGCAGCCGCCGCCTCCGGGTTGGCCAGCACATCCACTGTGGCCGCCTCCAGCGCGGCCAGCAGATCGGGCAGCGCCGCGCCGTGGTCGTCCAGGAAGCCCTGCGTCACGGCCAGCCCGGCCTGCGGCAGCACGGGCGCGGCGCCGGTCATCTCGCCCCAGGCGGCCTGCACGTCGATGGCGCGGCGTAGCTCGCGGCCATCTTGGCGCGCGCGCAGGACGCCCGCCGTTGTGCCCGGCTCCGAGGTCAACGCGGCCTCGACGCGGCCCGCCAGCATCAGTTGCATTGCCTCGGTCGGCGTCCCGGCATAGGTGATCTGCAGGTCCGTTTCGGCGTCCAACCCATGATGGGCGAGCAGCTGACCGAGGACGATCTCGGGCGTGTCGCCCCGGAACGGCACGGCGATGTGTCGACCGGCAAGGTCGGCGATGGAGGTGATCGCCGCATCCTCGGCGAGGATGTAATACAATCCGTCGGTCATGGCGTTTGCCAGCCGGATCGGGAAGCCGCGGTTGTAGAGATTCGCCGCCGCTTGGATCGGCACGACGGACAGCGCGATCTGGCCCGAGGTCAGACCCGCGCGCAATTCGTCCGGGTTGCGCCAGACAGAGAAGGTGGTGGTTTCCGCAATTTCCGAAAACTGCCCGGTCGCAACCGCATGGGCCAGCGTGATCGACGGGCCTGCGGGCGGGCCATAAAGGGCAAGCGTGCCTATGGGTTGCGCGACCGCGCGCCCCGGCAGGAGCGGCAGCGCCGCGGCGGCGCCGAGCATCGACAGCGTGGCGCGGCGCGAAACGGGGAAGGATCGGGTCATGTCGTTTGGTCCTGTGGAGGCCGGGCGCGCCCGGCGTCTGGTGTTTCGGCTGGCCGTGCTGGCTGGCGTGGAGTTCAAGCCGTCGCGTTGGGACGGCTGAGGATGAATGCAGCGGCGCCGGTCATGGCCAACGCCTGGACGACAATGAGGGTCGTGCCGAACGCGAGCGCGACGCTGGTTGCCAGCGCCGCACACATCATGGCCAGCGCGAGCGCCTTGTAGCGCGGTGCGATGGCACCGCTTGCCTGCCATTCGGCGATGATGGGGCCGAAAACATGGTGTGCGTGCAGCGCGCTGGCGAAGCGCGGCGAGCCTTGGGAGAAGGCGAAGGCAGCCAGGATCACGAATGGCGTCGTCGGGAGGACCGGCAGCACCAGCCCCAGTGCGCCGGCTCCGAGCGAGAGGGCGCCGAAACCTGCCCAGACCTTTCCGGCGACCGGACCGGGAACCCTTTTCGTTGTGGATGTGGTGTCGGCCATGATGCTGCCTGAATAGGTATTTTGGATGCCAGATAAGATGCGCGGGTGGTACGCGCCTTGATCCCGATCAAAATACTCGGATTACTCTTCGGCGCAACCGGGCACCTTGTTCCGCCCACACCGCAGGGAGGGCTCAGGCCTCGTCAGGGCGATAGACGCAATCAGCCAGCGTGCTGCGGTTGAGGTCGTCGATGAAAACCGCCTCGGCATGGGCAAGCCGCGCCTTCAGGCGGCAGCGCGGCGTTAGCGTGCAGGCATTACCGCTGGCCGCGAAGCATTCCACCAGTGCCTGGTCGGCCTCCAGCCGGGCCACCACGTCGCCCAGCCGGATATCCCCGGCCGGGCGGGCCAGCATCGCGCCGCCACCGCCGCCGCGGCGAGTCTCCAGGTAGCCCGCGCCGGCCAGGGCCGAGATCACCTTGGCCAGATGGTTGCGGGAGATCTGGAACTCGTCGGCCAGTTCGGCAGCGGTGAAGGGGCGCTCGGGCGCGCCCGCCATGCGCATCAACACGCGCAGGCCGAAATCGGTGAAGGAGGTGAGGCGCAAGGTCGCGGTCCTGGTTTGGTAATTGAAGTGCGTATTTGGTGGATGGTATGCGCATCACAGATACCAATTCGCTGCGGCCCACGCAAGGACCGGGCGACGCGCCAGGGAAAGGGCCCGCGATGAAAGACCTTGCCGAAGCCGCCACGCAGACCGACGTGCCGCAGGAGACCGGCGCACTGATCGACCACATCCTGACGCGGTATCACGAGATACACCGGGAAGATCTCGCCTCGCTCATGCCGCTCGCGGACCGGGTCGAGCGGGTCCATGCGGACGATCCCGACGCACCTAGGGGGCTCGCTGCCGCGATTCGGACGCTGGCCCGCGAGATGGAGGATCACATGACCAAGGAGGAGATGATCCTGTTCCCGGCCATGCGCGTGGGCGGCGGGCCGGGCATCGAGCATCCGATCGCGGTGATGCGGGCCGACCATGACGACCACGCCGAGAACATCGCTCTGATCCGGCGGCTGACCCGCGACCTGACGCCGCCCGAGCACGCCTGCGGATCCTGGCGCTCTCTCTATGGCGGGGTGGCGGCGCTGCTCGACGATCTCGCGGCCCATATCGCGCTGGAGAACGATGTGCTGTTTCCGCGCTTTGAGCCGGTCTGAGGCGAATATGCATCTAGCGGGTGTGACAGGACAGGGGCGCGGCGCGACGGACCGGCTTCTGGCCACCGTGGCCGACCGGCTGGCGGCGGACGGGTTCCGGCTGGCGGGGGCGCTGCGCCCGGTGTCTCCCGAAGTCGGATCAGGCCATTGCGACAGCGATCTGTGGCTGCTGCCCGAGGGACCGTTGGTCCGGATAACGCAGGATCTGGGCGCGGGCTCCACGGCCTGCCGGATGGATGCGGGCGCTTTCGAGGAGGCCGTCGCGCTGGCCGCGTCACGCCTCCACGCACGGGGCGCGGGCCTCGTCCTGCTCAACAAGTTCGGCCTGAGCGAGGCGGAGGGGCGCGGGTTCCGCGCGCTGATCGCGGACGCGCTTGGAAAAGATGTGCCGGTCCTGACCGGCGTCTCCGAGACCCACCGCGCGGCCTTCGACGATTTCGCGGGGGGCTTGGCCGCGCATCTGCCGCCGGAAGAGGATGCCGTCCTTGCCTGGTGCCGCGCGGCTGTTTCTGGCGCGACCCTGACCGAGGAGGTGTGAATGCACGATCCCTTGACCGAGGCGCCGACCGGGGCGCTGATCGACCATATCCGGACCCGGTATCATGACACGCACAGGCGCGAACTTCCCGAACTGATTGCGCTCGCCCGCAAGGTCGAGGCCGCCCACGCGACCGACTGCAACACGCCGCATGGGCTGACCTGGGCGCTGGAGCAGATGATCGCGGAACTCGAGGCGCATATGCGGGAGGAGGAGGCCGTGTTTCTCGCCCTGCGCACAGGGCACGCGGGGCATGCGGTCACTGCGATTGCCCATCTGCGCGAGGACCATGACGGGCACGAGGCGGCGCTCAACCGGATCGCCGCGATCACCCACGGGTTTCGCCTGCCGCACGACGCCTGCCGGAGCTGGCGACGCCTTTACGAGGGACTTGGCAAGCTCGCCGAAGATCTCGACGAACACATGTACCTTGAGAACGCAGTGCTCTTTCCGCGCATCGAGGCGCGCGCATGAGCAAGGGCGGGACATATGCTTCGCCGCCGTGCATGGCGGCAGAGATCGATCCCGCCTATTTCGATCCGCTTGGCGCCGATCCTGAACAGGCGCGCGATGTCACGCGCTGGCGCCGGGCGGAACGCACACGGCTGGCCGACCTTAGGGAGGCGCTGGGCCAGACAGGACGGGCGCAGGTTTCGGACAAGATCGCGGAGCATCTGAGGAGGGTGCTGAGCGACCGCGGGGTGGGGCGCGGATACGTCCTGTCCGGCTACTGGCCGATCAAGGGGGAACCCGACCTGCGCCCTGCCTTGGCCGATCTGCGCCGCGCGGGGGTGACCATCGCCTTGCCGGTGGTCGAGACCCGCGCGGCCCCGCTGATCTTTCGCCGCTGGACGCCCGAAACGAAACTGGCGCGCGGCGACTGGAACATCCCGGCTCCCCCACCTGAGGCCGACGAACTGACGCCAGATGTCGCGCTCGCCCCCTGCCTCGGTTGGGATGGGGCGTGTTTCCGGCTGGGCTGGGGCGGGGGCTATTTCGACCGCACGCTGGCCGCGCTGGTGCCGCGCCCTCTAACTATCGGCATCGCACTTTCTGCCGCGCGCCTGCCGACGATCTTCCCGCAACCCCATGACATCCCGCTCGACCTGATCCTGAGCGAGGACGGCGTAGCGGCAACGAGTGCAGAAGCAGGGACAGACAGATGACGACCACGACCGAGCAGATGCGCGCCTGGACCGGCCCTGCGATCCTGACCTTCGGGTTCCGCCCGTTCTTTTTCGGCGCAGCGGTCTGGGCTGTGCTGGCCATGGCGCTTTGGGTCCCGATGTTGTCGGGGCGCCTGATGCTACCCACCGCGTTTGATCCCGTATCCTGGCACGCGCATGAATTCCTGTTCGGCTATCTGGGCGCCGTCGTCGCGGGGTTCCTGCTGACTGCGGTGCCGAACTGGACCGGACGCTTGCCGATCGTCGGCTGGCGGCTGGGGATGCTTGCGGGCCTTTGGTTGGTGGGGCGTGTGGCGGTTGCGGTCCCAGTCGGCTTGCCAGATGTGTTGGTCGCCGTGGCCGATCTGGCATTTCCGGTTGTCTTTGCAGCTCTTATCGCGCGCGAGATCGTGGCGGGCAAGAACTGGCGCAACCTGATCGTGCTGGCGATGCTGGGGGTCTTCATCATCGGTAATGCAATATTCCACTGGGAGGCGGCACAGGGCGATTACGCGGCCCAGGGCTATGGCCTGCGGCTGGGCCTGGGCGCGGGCGTGATGATGATCGCAGTGATCGGCGGGCGGATCGTGCCCTCCTTTACCCGCAACTGGCTGGTCAAACGGCGCAGTGCCGTCCTGCCCGTGGCGCCGATGCAGCCCTTCGACAAGGGGGCGCTCGCGACCCTTCTAGTCGCGCTTGTGCTGTGGGTTGCGCTGCCTTTCGGGACGCTGACCGGGTTAGCACTAGCGCTGGCGGGCGTGTTGCATGCCCTGCGCCTGGCCCGCTGGGCCGGGCACCGGACCTTTGCCGAGCCACTGGTGACGGTGCTGCATGCCGGCTACGCCTTCGTCCCACTGGGGGCTCTGGCATTGGCCGTGGAAATCTTGGCTCCCGGGTCCTTCGGAATGGCGGGCGCGCAGCATTTCTGGATGGCGGGGGCAATCGGCTTGATGACACTGGCTGTGATGACACGCGCCACGCTGGGCCATACCGGTCAGGTCCTGAGGGCGGGAGCAGGGACAGTCACGATCTATCTGGCCGTGATCCTGTCCGTATTCGCGCGGGTCGCGGGTGGCGTATGGCCCGAATTCTCCGGCCTGTTGAACACTGTCGCAGGGCTGTTCTGGACCTTTGCCTTCGGCGGTTTCGCCATCTTTTACGGCGCGTTCTTGCTGCGCCTGCCCGCCGCCAAGCGGATCTGAGGCGCGCACCCATGGGATGGTTCGAGTTCGCCCTCGCCTATGTCGTGTTCTTTCTGTCGCATTCCTTGCCCGTGCGGCCGCCGCTCAGGCCCTGGCTTCAGGCGCGGCTTGGCGCTTCCGGCTTCACGCTGGCCTACTCCGCCCTGTCACTTGCGGTGCTGGCGTGGCTGATAGCGGCGGCAGGCCGCGCGCCGCATGTAACCCTTTGGGACTGGGCGCCATGGCAGGTTCATGTGCCGCTGACTGTCATGGGTCCCGTCTGCGTGATCCTTGCGTTGTCCATCGGCCGGCCCAATCCGTTTTCCTTTGGCGGCGCGCGCAATGACCTGTTCGACCCGGCAAGACCCGGCATCGTCCGGTGGTCACGTCATCCCCTGCTTGCCGCGCTGGCGCTTTGGGCGGCGGCCCATATCGTGCCGAACGGGGATCTGGCGCATGTGATCCTGTTCGGCACCTTTGCGGCCTTCGCGGTGCTGGGTGGCCGACTGATCGACCGCAGGAAACGTCGTGAGATGGGGGCGGATTGGCAGCGCCTGCGCGTCGTGGTTGACGGTACACCACTCCTCTCCTGGCGCTGGTCGGGAGATATTCTTGCGCGACTCGTAGCCGCTTTTTTTCTCTACGCAACACTTCTCTGGGTGCATCCCGTCCTGTTCGGCGTCAGCCCGCTTCCGTGATCGTCAGTCCTTGATGTCTTCGATCCAGGTCTTTGCCGCCACGGCACGGGGCAGGCCAAGCGGGCCGATGGCAAGCATTGCGACCTGTGTCATCGCGGCAGGTTCGATCCCTTCCGATCTGGCGCGCCGGGTGTGGGAGTGCACCGCGCCTTCGGATCCAGCGCCAATGGCAAGCGCGAGCTTCACGAGACGCCTTTCACGGGGCGTCAGCGGGCCACAATCTGCGCTTGCCTTGCCCAAGGCGGCATAGGCCTTCCAGACATCGGGATATTCCTCGGCGAGGTCTCCGGCGGCGCCAGGCATTGATTTGGTCATCTGTTTCTCCTTCACGTTGAAAAGTCATCAATCAGCGGGTTGGGTTTTGCGAAACGCTCGAGATCGCCCTGATTGCCGATGGTGATACGGGTGCCGGTCACTGTCACACCATAGGGCTGCAGGCCCTTGAAGGCGCGGCTGAGGTTTTCGGGGGTCATGCCCAGCACCGAGGCGAGGCGGCGCTTCTCGAAATCAAGCTCGAATGCGGTCCCGCCGCCAGCGTGCTTTTGTTGCCTGAGCAAGTAGTTCGCGAGCCGTTCGAGCGAGGTTCTGAGCTTGAGATCCTTCTGCGACTTGATGACCGAGCGATAGCATTGCGCAAGCTCCGTCACGATAGCGCGGGCAAAGCTGCTGTCAGCGTCGAAGATCGCGCGCACATCCTGACTGGGGATCAACGCGATTCGGCTTTTCTCCAGCGTGCGCGCCGACATCAGGTAGGGCGCATCCTTGATGGTCGCGGCCAGAATGAAGGTCGAGATGGGGCGGACGGTGGCCATGCTGGTATCCCGCGCGTTCCAGGATGAGAAAAGGTCGACCGAGCCGGAAATTAAGACATGAAGAAAATCACTCGGCTCTCCTTCTGTGATCAATTCGATGTGCGCAGGGAAATTCTGCACGTAAGCGCCGCGCATCAGGGACGTGAAATTATCGTCCGCCATCTCTGAGAACAGATTCAATCTTCGAATATCCCGGTATTCTGAATCGGGCATGTCATCCCCCTGATTTCATGCGCTTAACAAATATCATCAAATCGATTGATAAAAGTCAATCCTCCAGTTGATTTTCGCTGCAACGGCCTTGATCTGCCACCGAGCAAGGGGTGACATATTTCTGTAAGCCATTTATTTCGTTATGCTTTCTGTCTTTTCGTGATCTAGATCAAACCAAGAGCCGACAACATCCGTCTCATCTGCCTCAAACACGCCTAGCGCCCGCACGCGGCGTCAGTTCGGAGAGACAGATGGATATCATGTTGGCCTATGATCATTCTCGCAACGCCCAGATCGCGCTCGACGCGGTCGTGGATATGTTCGGTAGCCTGAATCCGACCGTGACGCTTGTTTCGGTGGTCGAGGACATCGGCAGCGCGACCTCGGGCGCCGACGAGATGTTCACCGAACAATACGCAATCCAAAAAGCCGGCGTAGAGCAAGCCGCCGCGCGACTGGCGGACGTAGGTCTGCATGCTCGGGTGGTGCTGGCAGAGGGCGATGCCCGCAAGATGATTCTGCGGGCAACCGAGGAACGCAAGCCAGACCTGCTGGTCATGGCGCGTCACAGCCATCAGCCCGACGACGGCCCGATGGGCTTTATTGCCCGCCGGATCGACGCGCTGGTCGAGGAGTTCGACCATATGACCTTCGGTTCGGTTTCGGCCTTTCTCGCACGCCGGGCAAAATGCCCGATCCTCATTATCCCCACGCACGCCTCTTCGACCGAGATGCAGGCAGCCGAGTAGTCAAGAACGAGGACTAACCCATGCAAGTCTCGGAACTTTTCCGCTTCAGGAACCGCGAAATCCGCGCCCTTCACCTGACGTGGATCGCCTTTTTCATCACGTTTTACGTGTGGTTCAACATGGCGCCGCTGGCTTCCTCGATGCTGGCTTCGGCAGACTGGCTGACCCGTGACGACATCCGACTGTTTGCCATCGCCAACGTGGCCCTGACCATTCCCGCCCGCATCATCGTCGGCATGGCGCTCGACAGGTGGGGACCGCGGCGTGTCTTTTCGGTGCTGATGGTCACGATGGCCGTGCCCACACTGTTTTTCGCCTTCGGAACCACGGCCACGCAGTTGTTCGTGGCGCGCCTTGTCATGTCGTCGGTCGGCGCATCCTTTGTGGTCGGCATCCACATGACCGCTCTGTGGTTCAAGCCACGCGACATCGGTTTTGCGGAAGGCTTCTATGCCGGGTGGGGCAATTTCGGATCTGCCGCAGCGGCCATGACCATTCCGACAGTGGCGTTGGGTGTCTTCGGCGGTGACGACGGCTGGCGCTACGCTGTGGCGATGTCGGGCGTCATCATGGCGGCCTACGGCGTATTCTACTGGTTCGCGATCACGGATGGCCCGACCGCCGATACCCACAAGAAGCCGCGCAAATCCGCTGCACTGGAAGTCTCGAGCTACCGCGATCTTGCTCTGCTCATCCTGTTCACTGTGCCCATGGTCGGGATTTTGTCGATCCTCGTCTATCGGGTGCAGTTGATGGGCTATATCGACAGCCTGACGGCGTCTTTCTGCTACGCTGCTATTGTCGTCGTGGTGATCTACCAGGTCTGGCAGGTCCTACGTGTCAACCTGCCGATCCTGAAAAAGGGTGTACCCGAGGATGACCGGTATCCGTTCTCGTCAGTGGCTGCGCTCAACACCACCTACTTCGCGAATTTCGGCGCTGAACTTGCCGTAGTGTCGATGCTGCCGCTGTTCTTCCAGGAAACCTGGGGTCTGACGCCGGTAACGGCTGGGCTGATCGCCGCATCCTTTGCCTTCGTCAATCTCTTCGCGCGCCCGATGGGTGGTCTAGTGTCGGATCGGATGGGCAATCGGCGTTTCGTGATGCTCTCTTATATGTTTGGGATCGCCATCGGCTTTGCGCTGATGGGCCTTCTGAACAGTTCGTGGCCGCTGATCATCGCCATCGCCATAACCATCGGTTGCTCGTTCTTCGTGCAAGGGGCCGAGGGGGCGACCTTCGGGATCATCCCTTCGATTAAACGCCGGGTCACCGGGCAGATCGCGGGGATGGCGGGCGCCTACGGTAATGTCGGCGCAGTCTTCTACCTCTTCGTCTTCATGTTCGTCGATGCCTCGACATTCTTCTTCATCATCGCGGCCGGCGCACTGCTCTCCTGGGTCGTTTGCCTGATCTGGCTGAAAGAGCCGGAGGGCGGCTTTGGGGATGAATACGTCATCTCGTCGGTCGACCGTGAGATCGCGCAGGAAGCGGCCGAAAAGAGGGCTGCACAGGCTGAGGTCGCGGCACTCTTCGCCGGTTCGGAAAAGTTCGAACTGACTGAACGCAGCGGCGGCCTGCAACTGAAAGCTCAATTCAAATCCATCAACGAACTGCGTGCTGCGCTTGGCCGGATTTCCGATCCGTCAGCGCAGGTGCGCTGACCATCTTGCTTGCTTCAGGCCCGCCTCTGGAAAGCCTGCCACCAACCCGAGAAAGGGAAACACCATGTCCGCGCAACCTGACGCCCCTGCCGTGGCCAAGCCAGGAACCTGGCTGTCCCGATGGGAACCCGAAAACAACGAATTCTGGGAGTCTGTCGGCAAGCGTCAGGCCTGGACGACCCTGATCCTGACCACCGCCGCCCTGACCATGGCCTTCATCACCTGGTTTCTGGTGTCGGCGCTGGTGGTCCGGCTGCCGCAGATCGGCTTTCAGTTCACCGGCAGCCAGTTGTTCTGGCTGGCGGCGATGCCGGGGCTTGCTGGTGGTACGCTGCGGTTGATCCACATGTTCCTTGTGCCGATCTATGGAACGCGCCATGTGATTTCGCTCAGCACGCTGTCGCTGCTGATCCCGCTGGTGGGCTGGTTCTATGCCGTGCAGAACCCCGCCACACCCTATTGGGTCCTGATGCTGCTGGCCTTTCTCGCCGGCCTGGGTGGCGGCAACTTCAGTTCCTTCATGCCTTCGACCAGCATGTTCTTTCCCAAACGCATGCAGGGTACGGCGCTGGCCATTCAGGCGGGTGTCGGCAATTTCGGTGTGTCGGTTGTCCAGTTCGTCACGCCTTGGGTGATCGGCTTCGCGCTGCTGGGTGGCATGGCGTGGATTGGCGAGCCGCAGACCATGACGCGGGCCGGGGTCGAGTCGCAGATCTACTTGCAGAATGCACCGCTTGTGATGATCCCCTTTGTGGCGGTGTTCGGCATCACGGCCTGGATCTTCCTCAAGTCGGTCCCGATCAAATCGAACTTCCGCGAGCAATTCGATATCTTCAGTTCGGGTCACACTTGGGCGCAGACATCGCTTTACATCATGACCTTTGGCGCCTTCTCCGGGCTGGCTGCGACATTCCCGCTGCTAATCCGCTCGATCTATGGTGCCTATGAGGGCGCTCCCGATCCGTTGGCATGGGCCTTTTACGGCCCGCTTGTGGGATCGGCCAGCCGAGTCATTGCCGGCCCCATATCGGACAAGTTGGGCGGCGCGCGGGTCACGCATTGGGCCGGATTGGGAATGCTTGTGTGTGCGGGGCTTGTGGCCTGGACGGTCACGGGTGCCGATAGCCTGGCGTCGTTCCCGATGTTCGTGGGCGGGATGCTGGCGCTGTTCTTCTTTGCCGGGGTCGGCAACGCATCGACCTTCAAGCAAATGCCGATGCTGTTCCCGCCTCGGCAAGGCGGTGGCGTGATCGGCTTTACCGCTGCGATCGCAGCCTATGGCCCCTTCATCTTCGGGATGCTCTTTGCCTGGTCGTTTGGCGCCTTCCAATCGGCGGCCCCGGTGTTCTGGGGATTGTCGGCCTTCTTCGCGCTGAATGTGGTCCTGAACTGGGTCCTCTACGCCCGCAAGAACGCACCCTATCCCTGCTGAGCTCGAAACACATCGATGCGCGGTCCATCGCCGCGCATCACAGCCATCCCTAGGAGAGAGCAATGAGCCATCTACTCGACAAACTGAACTTCTTCCAGAGCAAGGAACTGGAGCAATTCTCCGACGGTTGGGGTCAGACCACCCGCGAGAACCGCGACTGGGAAGATACCTACAGAAACCGCTGGCGGCACGACAAGATCGTGCGCTCGACCCACGGGGTGAACTGCACCGGGTCCTGTTCCTGGAAGATCTACGTCAAATCCGGCATCGTGACCTGGGAGACGCAGCAGACCGATTATCCGCGCACCCGCGCGGGCCTGCCCAACCACGAGCCGCGCGGCTGCGCGCGGGGTGCGTCCTACAGCTGGTATCTCTATTCCGCGAACCGGGTGAAGAACCCGCTGATCCGCGGCGCCCTGATGCGCGCCTGGCGCAAGATGCGTGAGACGATGACGCCGGTCGCCGCTTGGGCCGCGATCCAGAACGATCCGATCCTGCGGAGCTCTTATACCAAGACGCGCGGCAAGGGCGGGTTTGTCCGGGCAAGCTGGGACGAAGCGACCGAAATCGTCGCCGCCGCCAACGCCTATACCGCAAAGACATACGGCCCCGATCGGGTGTTCGGCTTCTCGCCGATCCCTGCCATGTCGATGGTCAGCTATGCGGCAGGCTCGCGCTACTTGTCGCTTCTGGGCGGCACCTGCATGTCGTTCTATGACTGGTATTGCGACCTGCCGCCCGCGTCGCCCCAGACCTGGGGCGAGCAGACCGACGTGCCGGAATCGGCCGACTGGTACAATGCGGGCTTCCTAATGCTCTGGGGTTCAAACGTGCCTCAGACGCGCACGCCTGATGCGCACTTTTATACCGAGGTCCGCTATCGCGGCACCAAATCCGCCGTCGTCAGTCCCGACTATTCCGAAGCTGCCAAGTTCGGTGATATCTGGCTGAATCCGCAGGCGGGCACCGATGCGGCGCTGGCGATGGCAATGGGCCATGTCATCCTGCGCGAGTTCCATCTGGACCGGCAGGCCGAGTATTTCGAGGACTACGCCCGCAAATACACCGACATGCCGATGCTGGTGCGGCTGGAAGACCGCGACGGCCACCTTGTGCCGGGCCGGATGCTGCGGGCCGAGGATTTCGATGGCAAGTTGGGCGAGACCAACAACCCCGACTGGAAAACCGTCGCCTATGACGAGGCGTCCGGCCAGATCGTTGCGCCCAACGGGTCCATCGGGTTCCGTTGGGGCGAGGAAGGCAAGTGGAACCTTGAGCAACGGGCCAAAGGGGCCGAGGCGCAGCTTCGGCTGAGCCAGATCATGGAGGGCCACCACGACGAGATCGTGGGCGTCGATTTCCCTTATTTCGGCGGTGCGGCCACGGGAGATTTCGTCAAATGCGACCACCCCGAGGTGCTGACCCGCAACATCCCGGCCCGCCGGGTGACGCTGGCCGACGGGTCCGAGGCGCTGGTCGCAACCGTGTTCGACCTGTTTTGCGCCAACTACGGTCTCGACCGGGGCCTGGGCGGTGACTGGGTGTCCAAGGATTTCAACGACGATAGCCCCTACACCCCCGCCTGGGCCGAAAAGATCACCGGCGTGGATCGTGAAAAGATCATCGCCGTGGCGCGGGAGTTCGCAGGAAACGCCGAAAAGACCCACGGCAAGTCGATGGTCATCCTCGGGGCCGGTCTGAACCACTGGTACCACATGGACATGAACTATCGCGGCATCATCAACATGCTGGTGATGTGCGGTTGCATCGGTCAGGAAGGCGGCGGCTGGTCGCACTACGTCGGGCAGGAGAAGCTGCGCCCGCAGACCGGCTGGGCCCCTCTGGCCTTCGCGCTGGACTGGAACCGTCCGCCCCGGCACATGAACTCTACCTCGTGCTGGTATGCTCACACTGATCAGTGGCGCTATGAGACGCTGAGCGCGGGCGAGATCCTGTCGCCGACTGCGCCCGAGGGCGATTGGGACATTTCCCTGATCGACTACAACATCCGGGCCGAACGCATGGGCTGGCTGCCCTCCGCCCCGCAGCTCAAGACCAACCCGCTGGAGGTGTCGAAACAGGCCAAGGCTGCGGGCAAGGAGATCAGGGATTTCGTCGCCGAACAGCTCAAATCCGGCGATCTGGAAATGTCGTGTCAGGACCCGGACGCACCGGAAAACTGGCCGCGCAACCTGTTCGTCTGGCGCTCGAACCTGCTGGGATCGAGCGGCAAGGGGCATGAATACTTCCTCAAGCACCTGCTCGGCACCGATCACGGCGTGATGGGCAAGGATCTGGGCGAAGAAGGCGGCGTGATGCCGAAGGAGGCCGTCTGGCATGACGAGGCGCCGAAGGGCAAGCTTGACCTTCTGGTGACGATCGACTTCCGAATGTCCACCACCTGCGTCTATTCCGACATCGTGCTGCCCACAGCTAGCTGGTACGAAAAGGACGACCTCAACACCTCGGACATGCACCCGTTCATCCACCCGCTTCAGGCGGCGGTGGACCCGGCCTATGAGAGCAAATCCGACTGGGAGATCTTCAAGTCGATCGCCCGCAAGTTCAGCGAAGTCGCCCCCGAGGTGTTGGGCGTGGAAACCGACATCGTCCAGCTTCCGCTCCTCCACGACACCCCCGGCGAACTGGCGCAGGCCCATGTGAAGGACTGGAAGAAGGGCGAATGCGACCTGATCCCCGGCAAGACCGCACCCAACTACATCGCGGTCGAACGAGATTATCCCAACCTCTACAAGAAGTTCACGTCCGTAGGCCCGCTGCTCGAGAAACTTGGTAACGGCGGCAAGGGGATCAACTGGGACACCAAGGTCGAGGTCGGCCATCTGCGCGACCTGAACGGGGTGGTGCAGGACGAGGGTGTTTCCCAAGGCCACGCGAAGCTTGAGACCGCCATCGACGCGGCCGAGATGATCCTGATGCTCGCGCCCGAGACCAACGGCGAAGTGGCCGTGAAGGCATGGGAAGAACTGGAGAAGCCCACCGGTCGCCACCACTCTCACCTGGCCGAAGGCGCGCATCACACCAAGATCCGCTTCCGCGATATAGCGGCGCAACCGCGCAAGATCATCTCCAGCCCCACATGGTCGGGGATTGAGTCCGAGGAGGTCTGCTACAACGCGGGCTACACAAACGTGCATGAGCTGATCCCGTGGCGCACCCTGACGGGCCGCCAGCAGCTTTACCAGGATCACCTCTGGATGCGCGCCTTCGGCGAGGGCTTTGTCAGCTACCGCCCGCCGGTGGACCTCAAGACCATCACCAAGGCTGTCAACAACGACGCGGCCGAGGGCAGCCCGCATGTGGTGCTGAACTTCATCACGCCGCACCAGAAATGGGGCATCCACAGCACTTATACCGACAACCTCCTGATGCTGACGCTGAACCGGGGCGGGCCGGTGGTCTGGATGTCCGAGATCGACGCCCAAAAAGCGGGCCTCGTCGATAACGACTGGGTCGAGGCCTACAACATCAACGGCGCGCTGACGGCGCGGGTGGTGGTGTCCCAGCGGATCAAGCAGGGCACCCTGTTCATGTATCACGCGCAGGAAAAGATCGTGAACACGCCCGGCTCGGAAAAGACCGGCCATCGCGGTGGCATCCACAACTCGGTGACACGCGCCACGCTGAAACCCACCCACATGATCGGCGGCTATGCGCAGCTGTCCTACGGTTTCAACTACTACGGCACCGTGGGCAGCAACCGCGACGAATTCGTCATCGTGCGGAAAATGAAGAAGATCGACTGGCTCGACACACCTGCAAGCCGGTCCGCAACCCCGAAAGTGGAGGCCGCGGAATGAGAGTTCGTGCGCAAATCGGCAAGGTCCTGAACCTCGACAAATGCATCGGATGTCACACCTGCTCGGTCACCTGCAAGAACGTGTGGACCACACGCGAAGGCGTTGAATATGCGTGGTTCAACAACGTCGAGACCAAGCCCGGCACCGGCTACCCGACCGACTGGGAAAACCAGAAGCGCTGGAATGGCGGCTGGACACGGTCGGCGAGTGGCACTCTGCACCCCAAGCAGGGGTCCAAATGGCGGATCCTGGCCAATATCTTTGCCAACCCGTCGATGCCGGAAATCGACGATTACTATGAGCCGTTCGATTTCGACTACGATCACCTGAAATCCGCCCCCGACATGGATCATTTCCCCACCGCGCGCCCCCGGTCCAAGATCACCGGCGAGCGGATGGAGAAGATCGAGAAGGGCCCGAACTGGGAGGAAATCCTGGGCGGGGAATTTTCGAAACGCTCGGCCGACTACAACTTCGAGAATGTGCAGAAAGCGATCTATGGAGAGTATGAAAATACCTTCATGATGTACCTGCCGCGCCTGTGCGAGCATTGCCTCAACCCGACCTGTTCGGCGTCGTGCCCCTCGGGCGCGATCTACAAGCGCGAGGAAGACGGCATCGTCCTGATCGACCAGGAGAAATGCCGCGGCTGGCGGATGTGCGTCTCTGGTTGCCCTTACAAGAAGGTCTATTACAACTGGGAGACCGGAAAATCCGAAAAATGCACGTTTTGCTATCCGCGCATCGAAAGCGGCCAGCCGACGGTCTGTTCGGAAACCTGCGTGGGGCGCATCCGCTATCTCGGGGTCATCCTCTACGACGCCGACAAGATCGAGGCGGCGGCGAGTGCCGAGCGCGAGACCGATCTTTATGGTGCGCAGCTTGACGTCTTCCTCGACCCCAACGACCCCGAGGTGATCGCCGCCGCCCGCCGCGACGGCGTGCCGGAAGACTGGATCGAGGCGGCGAAAGTCAGCCCGATCTGGAAGATGGCGATGGACTGGAAGGTCGCCTTCCCGCTGCACCCCGAATACCGGACGCTGCCGATGGTCTGGTACATCCCGCCGCTGTCGCCGATCCAGAACGCGGCCGAGGCCGGGCAGATCGCCATGAGCGACCAGATGCCCGACGTGCGGTCGCTCCGCATCCCGGTGAAATACCTCGCCAACATGCTGACGGCGGGCGACGAGGAGCCCATCGTTCACGCGCTGGAACGGATGTCGGCCATGCGGCTCTACATGCGGGCGCTGACGGTTGAGGGCGTGCGCGACGAGGGCATCGCCGCCCGCGTCGGCATGTCGGGCCGGATGATCGAGGACATGTACAAGATCATGGCCATCGCCGACTACGAGGACCGCTTCGCGATCCCCACCGCGCACCGCGAACAGAACGAAGCAGGCGCCGACATCCGCAGCGGCTGCGGGTTCACCGATGGTAACGGCTGTTCTACCGGCGAGACGGGCAAGACCAGCCTTTTCGGCGGCAAGAAGAAATCCTTTGCCCTTCCGCTGGAGTCGTTCTGATGGACCGCACACTCAAGGCACTCTCACTGACGCTCAGCTATCCTTCGGTCGAACTGCAACAGGCGATGCCCGAAATCGGGGCCGTGTTGGGTGGCGATCCGCGCATCGCGCCCGAGACGCGCAAGGCCCTTCGAAAGCTCGCCGATGACATCGGTCAGGGCGACCTGTTCGATGTGCAGGAAAGCTACGTCATGCTCTTCGATCGCTCGCGCACGCTGTCGCTGAACCTCTTCGAACATGTCCACGGCGAAAGCCGGGATCGGGGCGGCGCGATGGTCAGCCTGATCGAGACCTACCGGGAGGGCGGGTTCGATCCCGCCACCACGGAACTGCCCGACCACATGCCGGTGCTGCTGGAATTCCTCGCTTCGCGTCCCTTCGTCGAAGCACAGGAAACCTTGGCGGACGCTGCCCATATCCTCGATGCGCTTGCCACCCGTTTGGCACGGCGCGAAAGCGGGTATGACGCAGCGTTCGCTGCTCTTTCCCAGCTGGCCGGAGCACAAGCCGACACGGAAGCCGTAGCTGGAATGCTGGCACAGCCGGACGACGACCCCACTGACCTAGAAGCGCTCGACGCTGTCTGGGAGGAAACCGAGGTCACCTTCGGCCCCGACCCAAACGCGGGCTGCCCGCAGGTCCGCGAAATGCTTGCCCTGATGGACAAACCCGGCTCCAGATCCAACCCGGCCCCTCTGAACAGGAGCGCCTAACATGTTTACCAACTTCGACATCAATTTCGTCATCTTCGGAGTCATGCCCTATGTGGCGTTGACGGTCTTCCTTGTCGGGTCCATCGCCCGCTATGAACGCGACCCTTTCACCTGGAAAAGCTCTTCCAGTCAGCTTTTGCGCCGCAAGCAGCTGATCTGGGGGTCCATCCTTTTCCATGTCGGCATCTTGGTGCTGTTCTTCGGCCACCTGCTTGGCATGTTCACTCCAGTCTGGGTGCTGGACAGCTTCGGCATTCCCTACGGTCTGAAACAGTGGATGGCGGTGATCATCGGCGGACCGGCCGGTGTGGCTGCGCTCATCGGCTCGACCATGTTGCTACACCGTCGGCTTTTTGACCCGCGCATTCGCGTGACATCTACAATGCCCGACATCGCCATCATGGGGCTAATCTGGCTGCAATTGGTCATCGGCCTGCTGACGATCACCCAGACGCTTCAGCATATGGACGGGGAAAAGATGGTCCTCTTTATGGAGTGGTCGCAAAGCGTGGTCAGCTGGAACCTGAACGCTTGGGTGAACGTCGTCGACGTCCACTGGCTCTACAAGCTGCACATCTTCCTAGGTCTGATCATCACGATCCTGTTCCCGTTCACGCGGCTGGTGCACATCTGGTCGGGCTTCGCGGCGCCCTTCCGCTTCTTGCTGACGCGGCCGGGCTACCAGATCGTGCGCTCGCGCCGGACCCGCCCGCTGGAGGAACGCCGCCGTGCCTATGACGCACGGCAGGGCAAGACCGGCCCCAAGATCACCACACCTGCGGAGTGAGCACGATGAACATGGCCCTGTTTCCCGATGTCGTCGTGAACGATGAAACCATCCCCTCGGCGGCAATCGCCGCCGAGGCTCAGAACCACACTGCCCCTAAGGACAAACCCGGCATTGCCTGGCGCAAGGCAGCGCAGGCGCTCGCTATCCGCGCCCTGCTTCTACAGGAGGCGCGGCGGCGCGGGCTTGTGCCCGATCCGATTGAGCTGGCACCCGGGCGCTTCGAGACCGAGGATGAAGCCCTGATCCGCGCCCTTCTGGACGAAGCGCTGAGCATCGCAACCGTGGCGGAAGACGCCGTTCATGCCGAATGGGCTAAGGATCCTGAGCGTTACCGGTCCGCACCGCTGTGGGATGTCTCGCATATCCTGTGCGCCTGTGACCCGCGCGACGAGACCGAGCGGGCCATGGCCGAGGCACGGGCCACTGCCCTGCTCGCGCGGCTTGACGGGGACGCCAAGGGGTTCGCCGCCGCCGCCCGTGAAAGCGATTGCGGGTCAAAGGCGTCCGGTGGCCATCTGGGCCAGCTTGGACCGGGCGACACCGTGCCGGAATTCGAGGTGGCCCTGCGCGCCCTGCCGGAGGGTGGCATCAGCGCAGCACCCGTTCTGTCGCGGCACGGCTGGCACATCATCCGCCTGAACGCGACGGCACCGGGGCAGGTTCTTCCCTATGAGACCGTCCGCCCCAAGATCGCGCAGGCGCTCGAAAAGGCGGCCTGGGCGAGGGCATCACGGGACTTCGTCGAAACTCTGGCCCAAAGCGCAAAGATCACTGGCGCCAGCCTTGCGCCGATCTGACCCCTGCGAAAGGACGCGTCATGCACCCGTCACAACCAGCGCTGCGTGGGAGTGGTGAGACACCGACAAACCCGAGCCTGCTTGCAAATCCCCTTGATTTCATCAGCGAGGACCACCTGCGCGAACGCCAGGTCTGCGCGGTCATCGAGGGGCTGGCCGCGGCGGACGCCCTTGATCGTCGATCAACCACTGCGGTGCTGCGCTTCCTGAATGAGGAGCTGAACGTCCATCTGCGCGACGAGGCAGAGGATCTGTTCCCGCTTCTTGCTCGGCGCTGCACCGAAGAGGACGCGATCGAGGGTGCGATTGCCCGGATCAGGGCCGATCAGGACGAAGCGATGCGTCTGCTGCCGGAGGTGCGTGCGATGCTGGCCGGTTGCCTTGATAGCGGGGTCAGCCTCACCGGCGAGGAGCGCACCGTGCTGTCCAGGTTTGCGGGGCACGTGCGTCGCCACCTGGTGGCCGAAAACGCCATCCTCTTGCCGATTGCCCGCGCCCGGCTGACCCGGGCTGATCTGCGGACCTTGTCGAAACACATGCGAACGCGGCGCGGGCTGCCCGAACTTGCGGAGACGACCGATGCTGAATGATCTTCTGGCCCGCAACGAGGCGTGGTCGAAACAACGACACGCCGAGGAACCGGAGTATTTTATCCGCCTTGCCGCCCTTCAAGCCCCTGAGTTCTTTTGGATCGGCTGTTCGGACAGCCAGGTGCCGGCCAACGTGGTCGCGGGCCTCGATCCGGGCGAGGGTCATGCCCATTACAGACATAAGGCAGCACAATGACACTTCATCAAGCCATCGCGTCACCGGGTTGTGGCTGCGACTGTCAGGATATGCTCCATGCGATGATCAGCATCGACGAGGCCGTTGCCCGTATTGCGGCGCATGCATCGCCGGTGAGTCGAACCGAGGCCGTGCAGGCGGGCGACGCCCTTGGTCGCACTCTCGCCCAGGCAGTCCGGTCCCGGTCCATGGCACCGGCTTTCGACAATGCGGCGATGGATGGCTATGCCTTAGCAACATCTGCCCTGACGGGGCACGGTCCCTGGGACCTGCGTGTGATTGCGCGCGTACCTGCCGGACAGGAGACGACGACATCGGTCGCAGAAGCCGTGGCGGCCCGGATCTTTACGGGCGCGCCGATCCCGGGCGGGTCCGACGCCGTCGTGATGCAGGAGGATGTACTGCGTGACGGGGATTTCATTCACCTGTCCCGCCGTCCTCAACCGGGCCTCAATATCCGCCGCGCGGGCAGCGACCTCGCCAAGGGCGTGACCGTTCTGGACAAGGGCCAGAGGCTTGGCCCGAAAGAGATTGCCGTCTGCGCCGCGGCCGGCGCAGGCATCGTTCGCGTGCGGCGCAGGCTGCGCGTGGCCCTCTTGGTTACCGGCGACGAGGTCCGTCGCGCCGGCGGCGCGCGCGAGGCCGCCCAGATATGGGACGTCAACACACCGATGCTGACGGCAAGCCTTGCAGCTGCGGGCGTCGAACTCGTCGCCTCGGCCCACGGTGCAGACAGCCGCGCAGACCTTGCCCGTCAATTGGGTGACATGGCGGCGCAGGCTGACCTTGTCATCACCACGGGCGGTATCTCGGTCGGGGAAGAAGATCATGTAAAGCCCGCCTTCATGGCACTCGAGGGCGAGGTCTTGTTCAGCGGCGTCGCGATCAAACCGGGCAAGCCGGTGTCGGTCGGGCGTATCGGGAAAGCCTATTGGCTTGGTCTGCCCGGTAATCCGGTGTCTGCATTTGTCACCTGGCAGGTGTTCGGAATGGCGCTTGTCTGCGCCCTGACAGGCGAGCGGACCCGCGCGCCGACCCGGCGGCACGTCGTGACCGCAAGCGAAATCCGCCGCAAGCGAGGGCGCTGCGAACTCCGACCCGCCACGCTGGCCGGGTTCGATTCCCATGGCCGCGAGATCGTCAGTTTCGAGGATGCCATCCATTCGGCCCGTGTCGGTCTGCTGTCCCGCGCGGACGGGCTGATGTTTCTGCCCGCCGATGCCGAATGCCTGCCAGCCGGTGCGCTGGTCGAATTCCAACCGTTCTGCCAATCCTGAAGGAGCCCGGATATGAAACTTGCCTACACGATGGCGCCGGGACGCGGCGATACCGATCTGGTGCTTGAACGCCTGGCAGCGGATCTCGCGGCCCGGGGTCTCAGATGCTGTGGGACCGTCCAGATCAACAGCGAGCGCGCCGATGCCGGGCCCTGCGACATGGATGTGCGGGTGTTGCCCGATGGCGCGGTCTTGCGCATCAGCCAGGATCTTGGCCCGCAGGCGCGGGGGTGCCGCCTCGACCCGGCCGCGCTTGAAATGGCCGTCGGACTGGTCGCGGCTGGTCTGTCATCCGGCGCGGACCTTTTGATCGTCAACAAGTTTGGCAAACACGAGTCCGAGGGTCGCGGGTTCCGCAGCGTGATCGCCGAGGCGGTCGCGATGGACATCCCCGTTCTGGTCGGCCTCAATGCGCTCAACCGACCGGCCTTCGAGAGTTTCGCGGAAGGGCTGGCAATCCAGCTGCCGTCTGATCCCGCTGCGCTGATGGCGTGGGTTGAGGACGTTGCAGCGAAGGCGGACGAAGTGGTCTGAGATCAGCCGACGCTGGCGGTCTGTCGCCCATCCTCACGCCATTCCGGCAAACCGCCGTCAAGGCGACGCGCGTTGAAGCCGTGTTTCAGCAGGGCGGCGACGGCTTGGTGGGCATAGACGCAATAAGGGCCCCTGCAATACGCGACGA
>Ga0076930_100656_pt1 | contig 28441 bp, 27 predicted proteins | sample HotLakConsoUCCRE_FD_71149 | JGI IMG/M metagenome (GOLD analysis project Ga0076930, IMG submission 71149) | Hypersaline microbial mat communities from Hot Lake, Washington, USA - Hot Lake Consortium UCC-RE (version 3) (version 3) ...
CGGATGGAGCGGTGCACCACGGGGGGGGCGGGGGGAGCCTACACGATCCCGGAGAACTTCCGGCTCTCGGACCATGTGAATGCCGACCCCTGGAGTCTGGGGGCGGAGGAGGATTCCACCACCGTCCGGGTGCACTTCCGCTTTCCCCGGTCCATCTGGGCGGAGCGGAACGGCCACGGCGAGCCCGTCGGTGGAGGGGAGGAAGAGGAAGGGGTGCGGGTCTTCCAGGTGCGGCAACTGGATCCCTTCCTCCGCTGGATCCTCACCCTGGAGGGAGATGCCCAGATCCTCTCCCCACCCGAGGTGCGGGAGGCCTTCTCCGCCATGGTGGAGGCCGTACTGGCACGCTACCGGACGAGGAGTCCATGACCCCCACCGCCCCGGAACTCCTCCAGCAGATCCTGGAACTGGTTCCCCTGGGTGCCCGTCCCCAGGGGCTGCGTGTGGATGAGGCCGCCGGTCTCCTGGAGATGGAGCCCTCCCAGGTGCTGGCCCTCCTCTCCATCCTCCAGCGGGGGATGGGGACGCTGTCGGCAGGGGCCGGGGACCAGATCCAGGGGGGGATCGAGGGGGGCGACGGGGAAGGGGGGGAAGGGGACCGGATCCGCTTCTTCACCCCCGGCGTGTTCGGTCGCCCCCCCCGGCTCCTGACCCCCGAGGCGCTGGCGCTGACCCTGGGAATGCGGATCCTGGCGGGGCAGGCGGGGGAGCCGGAGAGGGAGGTGCTCCTGGAACGGGCCCGGCGGCTGGAGAAGGAGCTGGCCACCACGAAGGCGGTGGAGTATGCGGCGCAGCATGGAGGGCGTTTTGCCGTGGATGCAGCGGATGGGGGCGACGACGCCATCCGCTCGGTGGTCATGGAGGCCTGTCGCAGCGTGACACCCCTGAGGATCCGGTACCTGAAGCCCAGGGATCAGGAGCCGGAGGAGCGGGTGGTGGAGCCCCACCGGATGGTGCATGCCGAGGGAGCCTGGTACCTCCTGGCCTGGTGCCGGACGGCGGGAGCCGGGCGGGCCTTCCGGGTGGACCGGGTCATGGAGGTGGAGGAGGATGGTTCCGCGCCGGAGGGTCCGCCGGAGCTGGACCCCCGGGGCTTCCTGGATCTGGCGGGGGGGAAGGTCTACCGCCCCGACGGCCACCAGACCGTGGTGGTGCGGTACTCCCCTGTGGTGGCCCGGTGGATCCAGGAGCGGGAGAGGGTGGAGTCCCTCCCGGACGGGGGGTGCCGGGTGGAGCACCGGGTGGCCGACCCCCTCTGGGTGGTGCGGCATGTGCTGCAGTACGGACCCGACGCGTGGGTGGAATCGCCGGAGGAGATCCGGACGCTGGTGGAGGACACCGTGCGGGGGATGATGGAGCCTGCGGCAGAGGGCTGAGTCCCGTAAACGGCACCGGGATGGGACCGGGGGCCGGCGACTCCATCGACCCGGTCGGCGGGACCGTATCGGGGACCGTCCGGCCCCGGAGCCACCCCGGGAACCTATATCGAATCTCCCAGGATGCACCCCGGTGTGACACCGGCATCGGAAGGGGGAGGCACTTCCACTGGAGGGGGAGCGGGTCCTACCTCCGGGGGGGGGCGGACCTACCCGATGGGGTGGGTCCGGAGGAACTAACGTTCCCGGCGCCCGAAGCGCTTGAGGAAGTGGGCCGCCGCCTCGGTGCGGTTCGAGACCCCCAGCTTCAGGTAGAGGTTCTGCAGGTGGAACTTCACCGTGTTCTCGGACACCTTCAGCCGCTGGGCCACCGCGGAGTTGGTGTTCCCCTCCGCCACCAGGGCCAGCACCTCCCTCTCCCGGTCCGTGAGCTCCGGGTCCGCCGGGGTGGACCGCCCCAGGAGCCACCGCTTGGCCGCCGTGGGGAAGACCAGTTGCCCCCGGACCACCTGCCGGATGGAAACCAGCGTCTGCTGCGGGGGCTCGGTCTTGAGGGCGTACCCGTCGGCCCCCCCCTCGATGGCCGTGCGGAGCGACGCCCCGTCCCCGTAGGCCGAGAGCACCATCACCCGCACAGGCAGTTCCTCCTCCCGGATCAACCTCAGGCAGGTGCGCCCGTCCATCCCCGCCATCTCCAGGTCCAGGACCAGAAGGTCGGGGCGGGAGCCCCGGACCACCTCCAGCGCCTCCGCCCCGTCCCGGGCGGTCCCCACCACCGCCATGTCCGGCTCCGCCTCCACCAGCGAGCGGATCCCCTCCAGCACCAGGTGGTGGTCGTCGGCGAGGACGATGCGGATCACCGACGGCGAGCCGTCGGCCTCCCTCCGGGGCCAGGACGGACCACTCACTCCAGCGGAACCTCCACCCGCACCGTGGTCCCCTGTCCAGGAGCGCTCTCCAGGGAGAAGTCCCCCCCCAGGATCTCCACCCGGTCCCGCATCCCCTCCAGCCCGAAGTGCTTCGCCCCCGGCAGCCCCCCGGGGTCGAATCCCGAGCCGTTGTCCTTCACCTCCAGCTCCAGCCGGAGGGGGGTGGGCACCCCCTCCACGGCTGAGGCCGGGGCCAGCCTCAGCTCCACCCGGACCCCGTTGGCCCCCCCGTGCCGGTACGCATTGGAAAGGGCCTCCTGGAGCACCCGGTAGAGAGTGATGCGCACGGGGAGGGGGGGATCCAGGGGAACGTTCTCCGCGTGGAACTCCACCTCCATGTCGGTCATGGCCTCATGCTGGAGGAGGAGCTCACGGAGGAGGGTGGGGAGGTCCCGGGCCGAGAACTCCGGGGAGCGGAAGGCCCCCAGGAAGCTCCGTACGTCGGTGAGCCCGCTCTCCAGGAGCCGCCGGATCCGGTCCATCCGGTCCTCGGCCTCCGGGGGGAGATCATCCCTTCCCTGTGTGAGGGAGCGCTGGAGGAGGTCCAGTTGGGAGAGGGCCGCGTACATGGCCTGCACCGGACCGTCATGGATGTTCAGGAGGATCTGCTGGAGCTCCCATTCCGCCACCTCCAGGAGGCGGTGCGACGCCCGGATCTCCCGGCGATCCGGGGCGAGGGGGTGGGAACCGTCCAATTGGAACCTCCTCTGGAACCAGGGCTGGAGCACGGGACCGTCCCGCGACCCGTGGCGAAGCTAGGCCGGAAGCCCGCCATGGACCACCACGGGCCGGATCCGGGGATCCCGGGGGCCACGGGTGAGGGGGGCGGCACCCGGGGATCGGGCCGCCCCCCTCCCTGGCCTACCGCAGCACCTCCTCCAGCGCCGTGGCGGCGTTCGTCCGCTCGTCCCGGTACTTCACGATGACCGGGGCGTAGAGGTGGATCCCATGCTGCCGGGCGTACTCTCCGCCGGCGGGGCGGGAGCCCGGGACCACCACCGCCCCCGGGGGGACCGAGAGGGGGGCCTCCGTCGTTCCCCGGTGTACGGTGCCCTTCACCAGGTCGTGGAGGGGGGTGGAGGCGGTGAGGATCACCCCCGGGGCCAGGACGGCCCGACGCCCCACCAGCACCCCCTCGAAGAGCCCCGTGTTGGCCCCCACCATCACCTCGTCCTCCACCACCACCGGCCGCAGCCCAACCGGCTCAAGCACCCCCCCCACCTGGGCGCCGGCGGAGAGGTGGACCCCTGCGCCGATCTGGGCACACGACCCCACCAGGGCGTGGGAGTCCACCATGGTTCCCTCCCCCACCCACGCCCCCACATTCACGTAGGCCGGGGGCATGATCACCACCCGGGGCCCCAGGTAGGCCCCGGCCCGGACTGCGCTCCCCGCCGGGACGATGCGGATGTTCTCCTCCACTCCCGCCGTCCGGCGGAGGGGGAGGGTGTCCCGGTCGAAGTACTCCACGTCGGCGGCGGCACTCCCCACCCGCTGGGTCCGCCCCACCCGGAAGGCCAGGAGGATCCCCGCCTTCACCCAGGGCACGGCCTTCCACCCCTCCGGGCCAGGCTCCGCGGCCCGCACCGCCCCCACCTCCAGGGCATGGAGGAGGCGGGCCACCGCGCTCCGGGCGTCTCCGTGGTCGGGACCGCAGTCCGCCTGCGACCACCGCTCCACCACCGCCCGCAGCGCCTCCACGTCGATCTCTTCACGGGGGCCGCTCATCGGACCCCTGCTTCCCTGAGGGCGGCTTCCAGCGTGGTCCTGTGGGCCGGTTCCATGGGGGTGAGGGGGAGCCGCATGTGGGCTTCGAAGTGGTCCATGATCTCCAGGGCGGTCTTCACGGGGATGGGGTTGGACTCCACGAAGTTGGCCCGCATCAGGGCCAGCAGTCGGAAGTGATGGGTTCGGGCGGAGGCGAAGTCCCCCGCCAGCCCTGCGGACACCAGCGCCTTCATCCCCTGCGGAACCTCGTTGCCGGCCACCGAAACCACTCCGTCGCCCCCCAGGGCCATGACGGGGAGGGCCATCTCGTCGCCCCCCGCCAGGACAAGGAAGTCGTCCGGGCGCTCCCGGAGGAGGGTCCCCACCTGGGCCAGGTCACCGGAGGCCTCCTTCACACCGGCAATGGTGTCCATGTCCCGGACCAGCCGTAGCACCGTCTCCGGGAGGATGTTGGATCCGGTTCGCCCGGGCACGTTGTAGATGAAGACCGGGAGCTCCGTGCTCCGGGCCACCTCGCTGAAGTGGCGGTAGAGCCCCTCCTGGGTGGGGCGGTTGTAGTAGGGACCCACCGAGAGGAGGGCGTCGGCCCCGGCATCCCGGGCGGCCCGGGAGAGCTTCACCGCGTCCTCCGTGTGGTTCGTCCCGGCACCGGCCATGATGGGAACCCGCCCGTTGGCCACCGCCGCCACCTCGGCGATGACCTCCGCCTGTTCCCGGAAGTGGAGGGTGGCGCTCTCTCCGGTGGTGCCGCAGGGGACCAGGACATCCACCCCCCCGGAAATGAGGAATTCCGCGTGCTCCCTCAGTGCCACCCGGTCCACGTCGCCGTGGGGGTGCATGGGGGTGACCATGGCCACCGCCAGCCCCCTGAACCTCGATCGATCCATCACCCGTCTCTCCCCTCACCAAAGATGTCCGCCAGCCATGCGGCGGGCGTGTGGACGCCTCTGCGCCCGTTCAGCCACTCTGCGGCCTGTACCGCCCCCCGGGCAAACCCCGAGCGCCCCCGGGCCTCGTGCCGGAGCTCCATCCGCTCGTCCGGCCCCTCGATCCCGATGTCGTGGGTGCCGGCGTTCTCCCCGGAGCGGAGGGAGGCCACCTGGAGGATTGCCGGATCCACCGGTCCCTCACCCAGCCCCTCGGCCCACCCCTCCTTCCGGGTGAGCTCCTCCACCAGGATCTCCGCCAGGTGCCGCGCCGTCCCGCTGGGATGATCCAGCTTGTGACGATGGTGCACCTCCAGGACGTGGACATCCAGCGTCTCCACCGACTCCAGCAGGCGTCCCGCCGCCTTTGCCAGCCGGAAGAAGAGCTGCACCCCCACCGAGAAGTTGGGGGCGTGGAGGAGGGCGGCTCCCCGGTGCGCCTCCTCCTGCACCAGGCTCTCCACCCCCTCCCGACGGCTGCTCCACCCGGTGGTCCCCGAAACCACGGGGATCCCCGCCCGGGCCAGCGCTCCGATGGTGCCCGGCGCGGCCAGGGGGGTGGTGAACTCGATGGCCACCTCCGCCCCCCCCAGGGGAGGATCCGCCGCCAGCGCATCCCGCAGGGCTCCCTCTCCATCCACCCGTGCCACCACGGTGTGCCCCCGCTGCACCGCCGCCGCCTCCACTTCATGGCCCATCCGGCCGTACCCCACGACTGCCAGCTTCATTCCGCCTCCCCCACCAGGGTGTGCAGCCGGGTCACCACGTCCCGGACATGGGCTTCATCTAGCACCAGCGACAGGCTCACATCCGACGCCTGGGAGATCAGGAACACCGGAGTGACCCCCAGGGCGGTGAAGACCCGGGATACGATCCCCGGACGCTCCAGGAGGCCTCGCCCCACCACACTCACGGTGGCCAACCCGGTGCGGACCTCCACCTCCGCAAAAGCCCGGAGTTCGTCCACAACGTCCCCGACATCCTCCTGCCCGTCCAGGGTCAGCGCCGTGGAGGTGTGGGAGGTGGCCACCAGGTCCACCGGGAGCCGGTGCCGGGCCAGGACCTCGAAGACACGGGCCAGGAACCCCGCCGCCATGAAGAGGGGGCGGGAACGCACCTTCACCAGCGTCACCCCCCTCCGGGCGGCCACTGCGGCCACCCCCGGGCTCTCCCGGCGGTCGTGCCGGATGAGGGTTCCCGGAGCCTTCGGGTTCAGGGTGTTCCGGATCCGGAGGGAGACCCTCCGGGCCACAGCGTGCTTGGCCGCCGCCGGGTGGATCACCTTCGCCCCGAACCAGGCCAGCTCCACCGCCTCCTCGTACCCCATCTCAGCAAGGACACGCGCCCCCCCCACCTGGTTGGGATCGGCGGAGAAGATCCCGTCCACATCCGTCCAGATGGTCACCTCCGGGGCATCGATGGCGGCCCCCACCAGCGCCGCGGTGAAGTCGGAGCCCCCCCTCCCCAGGGTGGTGGTCTCCCCGCCGGCGGTGGCCCCCACATAGCCCTGGAGCACCGGGATCCTCCCCTCGTCCAGCAGTGGGAGGAGGATGTCCCGGGCCAGGGCGTAGCTCTCGTCGTCCAGGGGAATGGCCGCCCCGAAGCGCCGGTCCGTCCGCACCAGGTGCCGGGCGTCCACCGGGAGCCCTGGAAGTCCCGCCTCCAGCAGCGCCGCCGCCACCAGCTGCACCGAGAGGTCCTCCCCGGCCGCCCGGACCGCATCCAGGGTGCGGTTCCTCCGGTCGTGGGAAGACTCCTGTTCCTCCTCCCCCTCCACCAGCGCCTGCACTCCCTCAAGGACCGCCAGCACCCTGGTCTCCAGCCCCTCCAGCGACTCCCCCTGGGAGACCAGCTCCCTGGCCACCGCCAGGTGCCGGGAGCGAAGGGCCTCCAGTCGCTCCTCCTTCTCGCCGGGGACCATCGGCTCACCCGGGGGAAGGAGGGCGGAGAGAGCGTCCGTCACCCCCGAGAGTGCCGACACCACCACCACGGGTCTGTGGGGGGCCTGGCGGATGACCTCCACCACGCCGCGGATCCGTTCCGCGTTCCCCACCGACGTTCCCCCGAACTTGTAGACGATCATGGCGGGGAGTGTATCCCTGTCCCGGAAAATGTCCAGACTACACACCGGAGTCCCCTCCGGGTCAACCTGTCCCGGTCGAGATGGCAGCCCCTTTGCCCCAACCTCCGCGGCCCGGTCATTCCGACAGACCGCCACCAGGCCCAAGTATCTGCGCTGTGAATCTTTGGCAGATACGGCATGGGGCGTTTCAGGCACGTGGTATGCATGGCAACCAGGGTATCGAAGTTGTTCGTCCACCCCCCGGCCGGGTGGCTCCGGCGGGGGCGGTTCCACACGTGCAAACCTGACACCATGAGGAGGTTTCCATGGCCATCATCCGCAGCGGTTACCGGACCCCCGCCTATGCCCCGTGGCGCGAACTGGAGGAGATGTCCAACCGCATCAGCCGGCTCTTCGAGGAGGGAGGGAACGACTCGGGTGGACTCTGGGCTCCCCCGGTGAATGTGCAGGAGACCTCCGATGATCTCCGGCTCACCGCCGAGCTCCCCGGGGTGCGGCCGGAGGATGTGGAGATCGATATGGAGAACAACGTCCTGTCCATCCGTGGCGAGAAGCGGGAGCAGATCGAGGAGGGAGACGAGGAGGGCCGGGTGCACTTCCGGGAGCGGCGCTACGGCTCGTTCCAGCGGATGTTCACCCTCCCCCGGACCGTGAAGGCCGACGAGATCAAGGCCACCTTCAAGGACGGAGTGCTCACGGTCCACATGCCGAAGGCGCCGGAGGCGAAGGGTCGGAAGATCTCCATCGCCACCGAGACCTGAGGCGGGTCGGTTCCTCGATGAAGCCGCGCCCCCGGGATCGTCCGATCCCGGGGGCGTGGTGCGTTCTCCCCCCTCGGCTCCTCCGGGACTCAGCGCCCCGGTCCCTCCCCCCGGACCTTCGCCCCCAGGGCCGCGTGCATCGCCGGACTGTTGGCCGCCAGGAGTGAGCCCGCCTCCTCCACCCGGGTGGAAGACCCGTCGATCCGGGTGTGCACCCCTCCTGCTTCTTCCAGGATGCATAGTCCCGCCGCGATGTCCCATGGGCTCAGCGACTCCTCCCAGAAGGAGTCCAGGGAGCCCTGGGCCAGATAGCAGAGGTCCATGGCCGCCGAGCCCCCCCGGCGGATTCCCGACGACCCCAGGAGCACCCGACCGAAGGCTTCCAGGTAGCGGGGAACCACCTCCGGCGTCTTGAAGGGGAATCCGGTCCCCACCAGCGCCAGCCCGGCATCCGCCACCCCCGACACCCGGATCGGCTCCCCGTTGCGGAAGGCCCCGATCCCCCGGGCGGCCCACCACCGCTCCCCGGTGGCCGCCGCCGTCACCGCCCCCGCCACCGGCACTCCGTCCAGCACCACCCCAACCGAGGCGCAGAACATGGGGTGCCCGTGGAGGAAGTTCGTGGTGCCATCCAGGGGATCCACGATCCAGCAGGGCTGGCCGGGGTCGCCGGCCCCGTCCCCGGCGCTTCCGTCCTCCTCTTCCGCCAGGATCCGATGCCGGGGGTGCCGCTCCCCGATGACGGCCAGCACCACGCGCTGGGCCTCCAGGTCCACCTCGGACACGAAGTCCCTGTGCCCCTTGTCCCGCCCCTGGATCAGGTCGGCCCTCCCCATGTTCCGACGGTGCACCTCCGCCGCCGCATCCGCCGCCGCACGGGCGGTGGCCAGGAGTTCGGTCAGTGAAATGGTCGTGGTGATGGAGTCCACGGGTGCTCCGGGCTGGGGTCGCAGGGTGTCAGCGGTTCCGCCGCCACGCTAACTTATCGCCCCTGCGGCAGGGCCGGGACCGCCGCCCATGGGGCGTGGGGAGCGGGATACGACTTCGACACGGAATGGCGACACGATGACGGAGGAGAGGCAGGAGGAAGGGGGCCCGGTGCCGGGCTCCCGGGTGTTCAGCGGAATGCAGCCGTCCGGCGAGGCCCACCTGGGGAACTACCTGGGGGCGCTGCGCCAGTGGGTCCGGCTGCAGCAGGACTACGAGTGCCTCTTCTGCATCGTGGACCAGCACGCCCTCACCGGCGAGTACGACGCCGGGGATCTCCCCCGGAAGGTCCACGACCTGGCGGTGAGCTTCCTGGCGGCAGGGCTGGACCCGGACCGCTGCACCATCTTCGTCCAGTCCGACGTCCCGGAGCACACCGAGCTGGCGTGGCTCTTCAACACCCTCACCCCCCTGGGGGACCTGGAGCGGATGACCCAGTTCAAGGACAAGGCGGCGCTCCGGGAATCGGTCCCTGCCGGGCTCCTGAACTACCCCATCCTGCAGGCCGCCGACATCCTCCTCTACCGGGCCGGAGGGGTCCCCGTGGGGGAGGACCAGCTCCAGCACCTGGAGCTCACCCGGGAGATCGCCCGGAAGTGGAATTCCCGCTTCGGGGACTTCTTCCCCGAGCCCCGGGCCATCATGGGGAATGCCGGTCGGATCATGGGTCTGGACGGCGAGGCGAAGATGTCCAAATCGCTGGGGAACACCGTGGCCATCCTGGCTGAGCCGGAAGAGATCTGGCAGCGGGTGCGCACCGCCGTCACCGACCCCCAGCGGGTCCGCCGTACAGACCCCGGTCGCCCGGAGGTGTGCAACGTCTACGCGCTGCACCGCCACTTCGTCCAGGATGCAGAGGAGCTGGAGGACATCGCCGTCCAGTGCCGCACCGCCCAGCGGGGGTGCGTGGACTGCAAGAAGATCCTGGCTGAGAACATGGCGGCGGCCTTCGCCCCTCTCCGGGAGAGGGGTGCCCACTACCGGGCCCACAGCGGCGAGGTGGGGGAGATCCTCACCGCCGGGGCCCAGCGGGCCCGGGAGCTGGCCCGGGAGACCATGCAGAAGGTCCGCCGGCGCATGGGTCTGGACTGGCGGGCGGGGAGCGTGGCCTCCCCCCCGGTGGCTCCGTGATCCCCTTCCCCCCCCGGACTCCGGGGGAACCTGCCCGGGGGGCAGGGGCGTACACGACCGGATGAAGAGATTCCTGATCACGGCCTTTCTCATGGCCGCCGGTGCTGTTCCAGTGCAGGCCCAGCTCTTCCAGGGACGGGTCCTGGAGGAGGGGGAAGGGGTCCCGGTGGCGGAGGCGGGGGTGGAGTTGCTGGGGAGCGGGGGCATCTCACTGAGCCGCACCCTCACCGACGATCAGGGGGCCTTCCGGCTGGAGACCCCGGGCCCGGGGAGCTACCGGCTCCGGGCCTCCCGGGCGGGGTACAACTTTGCCGTCACCGATTCGGTCGCCGTGGAGGCGGGGCAGACGGAGCGGGTCTTCATCAGCCTGGCGCTCCGCCCCTTTGTCCTGGATTCGCTGGTGGTGGCCGGGGCCCGGCGCCCCGGGGCCCGGGCCCCGGGGCAGGAGAAGTTCTCCCACCGGGCCTCCCTGGATCTGGGAGGGGTGTTCCTCACCCGGGTCCACATGCTGGACCGCGATCCCGCCGCCGTCTCCGACATGATCCGGACGGTGGAGGGCTTCATGCTCACCGGAACCGGGGAACTCCGTGTGAACCGGGGGCAGGGGTGCCTCCGGGTCCTGCTGAACGACTTCCCCATCCAGGGGATGTCGCTGGACGAGATCCCCCCCTCGGCAGTGATGGGGATCGAGGTGTATCGGGAGGCCCGGGAGGTCCCCGAGGATCTGCGCCTCCTGGTGGCTCCCTGTGGCGCCGTGAACGTCTGGATGAGGGGTTCCTGGTAGGGGGATCGTCCCGAAGGGCTCGTGGCGCCGCTCCACCGTCCGACCCTATACTTGAGCGCAGGGCCTTCCTCCTCCACGGAGCCAGTCGTCATGGTCGAGATCTTCCGGGCCGCCATCACCCGTGGCGCCAGCGATATCCACATCAAGTCGGGCGACGTGATCCGGGCCCGCATCCACGGGAACCTGGTCCCCCTCACCGAGCAGAAGCTCAGCCACGACCAGGTCCGCCAACTGGCGCTCCGACTCATCCCCATGGAGCGGCACCGGGACCGGATCGACGAGCTCCTGGACTACGACTGCTCCTGGGGTCTCCCGGGGTTGGGGCGCTTCCGGGTGAACATCCTCCGGCAGCGGGGATCGTTCATGATCGTGATGCGGATCATCCCCATCGACATCCCCACCTTCGAGGACCTGAAGCTCCCCCGTGTGCTGGCGAAGATCGCGGAGGCCGAGCGGGGGCTGATCCTGGTCACTGGGGTCACCGGGTCGGGGAAGAGCTCCACGATGGCCGCCATGATCGAGCACATCAACCGGAGCCGGCAGCGGCACATCGTGACGCTGGAGAACCCCATCGAGTTCCTCCACCGGGACAAGAAGGCGTCCATCACACAGCGGGACATCGGCACCGATACCGACTCCTTCATGACGGGGCTCCGGGCGGCGCTCCGGCAGGACCCCGACGTGATCCTCATCGGGGAGATGCGGGACAAGGAGACCATCGATACCGCACTGAAGGCGGCGGAGACCGGGCACCTGGTGCTCTCCACCGTCCACACCCAGAACGCGGTCCAGACCATCTCCCGGCTCATCGCCGTCTTCGAGCCCAGCGAGCAGGACATGATCCGGGTGCGGCTCTCCGAGACGCTGCAGGCAGCCATCTCCCAGCGGCTGCTTCCGAAGGTGGATGGCCGGGGACGGGTGGTGGCCTGCGAGGTCATGCTGGTCACCGGGACCATCCGGGACTGCATCCGGGACCCCGGGCGCACCGACGAGATCCAGGACCTCATCGAGGAGGGTCGGGATCACTACGGATCGCAGAGCTTCGACCAGCACCTCATGGACCTGGTGAAGAGCGAGCAGGTCTCCTTCGAGGTGGCCAAGGCCGCCGCCAACAACCCCAGTGACTTCGACCTGAAGATGAACGTCTTCGAGCCAGGGCCTGCCAACGAGGCCACCGATCGGGACGGGGGACGGGGCCCGGGGCAGGGGGACATGGCGTCCATCTTCGGAGGCTGATCCAGCCTCCCTCCCGGGGGGTCGCGGCTCCCCTACCCACAACTGGAGTGTCCAGCATCCATGGATCTGTCCGGCGTCTTCATCCCAGCGGCCACCCCCTTCGATCCCGTCACCGGCGACCTGGATGTGGTGGGCCATCGATCGAATGTCCGGAAGTGGCTGGAACATCCCATCCGGGGGATCGTCCTCTGCGGCTCCACCGGAGAGGCGGTCTACCTGGATACGGCGGAGCGTACGGCCCTGGTGGAGGCCTCCCGGGACCTGGTGCCGGAGGATCGGCTCCTCCTGGTGGGGACCGGCGTCGAGTCCACCCGGGGCACCATCGCGCTGTGCGCCATGGCCGCGGAGCGGGGAGCGGATGCCGTCCTGGTGCAGCCTCCCGCCTTCTACAAGCCCGCCATGGATTCGGCGGTGCTGCGGGACCACTTCCGGGCCGTGGCCGACGCCTCGCCGGTGCCGGTGATCGTCTACCAGGTGCCGCCCCGCTTCAGCACGGTGGAGGTGGTCTCCGGGCTGGTGGTGGAGCTGTCCGGGCATGAGAACATCGTGGGAATCAAGGATTCCCGGGGGGACCTGGAGGGGATGGGCGACCTGGTACGGTCGTGCCGGGAAGGGTTCCAGGTACTCTCCGGCTCCGGGCTGGGCTTCTTCGCCGCCCTGGAGGTGGGGGCCGTGGGGGGGATCCTGGGGGTGGCCAATGTGGCCCCGGGGCTTTCCGGCGGTGTCTTCAACGCGGTCCGGGCGGGGAATGGCCCGGAGGCTGGACGGCTCCAGGAGACGCTGGATCCGCTGCACCGGGAGATCGTGGCAGGAAAGGGGGTTCCCGGGGTGAAGGCCGCCCTGGACCACCTGGGCTACCGGGGGGGATCTCCCCGCCCCCCCCTCCCCCGGCTTCCGGAGGCTGGACGGGACCGGATCCGGGAGCTGCTGGATGCGGCGGGGCTCCTGGGGGCTGCGGTCTAGAGCGTTCTCGTGGGGGGATGACCTGGACAGACGGCCCGTTCCCCTCCCCGGGGGGCGGGCCGTCTGTCATGCAGGCGGGATGGCGAAGGGGGGATCAGGACGTCGTCCGGGGGGGCTCCCCCGTCTTCCCCCGGGGGGCCGGAGCCAGCAGGTCGTCCCCCTCCACCTCCCGGTCCAGGGCGATCTGGCGGTCCAGGGTGTGGTCCGGCTCCGCAGGTCGCTCCGGGGCGGTGGGTTTCGGCGGCTGGGGAGGGGCCTCCGGGGGGCGAGCCACGGCCACCCCGTCCTCCCCCGCCACCCAGGTGATCCGGTGCTCCGGGGCGGGCATGGCGATCCTGGCCCCGTCCAGCGCCCCCTTCACCAGGCGGATGGCCTCGCTCCGCACCACATCCGGGTTGGTGGTGCGCTGGTCGAACCAGCCGAAGAAGGCGACCAGCACCGAGGAATCCCCCATCTCCTTCACCAGGACGAGGGGAGGGGGATCGTCCAGCACATTCCTCATTTCCTGGAGGGTCTTCATCCCCAGATCCTGCACCTCCGCCAGATCCTCCTGGGTTCCGACCCCGATATTGAAGCCGAAGCGGCGCAGGGGGTTCCGGGTGAAGTTCACCACCACGCTCCCGAAGACCATGGCGTTGGGGATGCGCACATGGTTTCCGTCCATCGTCATCAGGATCGTCTCCCGGGCGGTGAGGCGCACGATCTTCCCCTCATGCCCGGCCACCGCGACGAAGTCGTTGGGGGAGAAGGGGTGTCGCAGCGACAGCAGGATTCCCGCCAGGTAGTTCTCGATGATGTCCTTGAAGGCGAAGCCGATGGCCAGCCCCGCCAACCCCGCCGTTCCCACCAGCGCCCCGAAGATCCACGTGGCCCCAACCAGGTTCAGCGCCACAAGGAGCCCTGCGGCCACGATGAGGAGCCGGAGTCCCCGTCGGACCAGCGACCGGACGTAGGGGTTCTCGCCGCCCGTGAACCGACCTTCCAGCCACGTCCCCGCTCCCCGCTGTGCCACCATGGTCACCAGGACGATGGCCAGCGCCGCCAGGAGGAGGGGGAGGTACCCCAGGGCATCCAGTAGCCAATTCCGGAGTTGGTCCCAGGTGGCGTTCCAGCGGCGCTGGAGGGAGCGGTCCACCTCCAGGAGGTCCTCCACGACCACGACGCCGTCCAGGCGTCGGGCCAGGCTGTCTGCCCGGGCCCGGGTGGTGGCCAGGGGTACGGTTCCCTGGAGCCGGACGATCCCTGCCTCCACCTCCACCTCGATTCCCCGGAGCGCCGTCACCCGGTCGAAGGTGGCCTGCAACTCCGACCGGATCTCCTCGTCCAGTTCCGCCCGGGAGGGGGCGATGTCCTCGGGGGGTGGAGGGAGTGTGTCCTCCTGGAGGGCTGCCGCCGTGTCCACCTGGACGGAGTCGGAGTCCGGCGGCTCCTGAACCGACCCTACCAGGGCTCCTGAGGCGGAGAGGGGGAAGGGCCCGACTCCCAGGGTGAGAGCCAGGATCAGGATCCATGAGAGAGGTGGAGTGGCGGGGCTCCGCATGGAGTGCACCGGGGCTGGATGAACGGGGCGCTTCGTTGAAAGGTGCAGCGTGAGGCCCCGATCCGCACCCCTGGCCGGAGGGGCATCTTGACCCCCCCTCGCGCTCCCCCTAGCTTTTCCCCGAGGATGCACCTGTGGCGCCCGCCCCCCCGGGGAGCGGGCGTTTCTTGTTGTCCGAAGGTCTGAGAAGGAGGCGTGGGTGACAGGGGATCGCATGGGCGGACGTTGCACGGTCATCGTCGGGTGCCAGTGGGGCGACGAGGGGAAGGGGAAGATCGTGGACGTCCTGGCGGAGGGCGTCGACATCGTCGCCCGCTACCAGGGGGGCGCCAACGCCGGCCACACGGTCCATGTGGGTCAGGAGGAGTTCATCCTCCACCAGATCCCATCGGGGATCCTCCATCCCGGGAAGCGGTGCCTCCTGGGGAATGGGGTGGTGCTGGATGTCCTCCAGCTCTTCTCCGAGGTGGACAAGCTGGTGAAGCGGGGGATCGACGTGGACGGGCGGGTGGGGGTGAGCCTCCGGGCCCACATCATCCTTCCCTACCACCGGGTCCTGGACCGGGCCGTGGAGGATCAGGCTGCCGAGAAGATCGGCACCACCGGAAGGGGAATCGGCCCCGCCTACGAGGAGAAGGCCGGCCGCCGGGGGATCCGGGTGGCGGACCTGGCGGACGAGGAGCGTCTCCGTGGGCTGGTGGAGCGGGGGCTGGAGCGGGCCCAGGACCGGCTGGCGGCGCTGGGGCAGAAGCCCGACCTGGAGCTGGCCCGGGCGGTGGACGAGGCGCTGGAGCTCCGGGAGCGTCTCTTCGCCCTGGCCACCGAGACCGGACTGGAGATCGTGGAAGGGCTCCGGGAGGGGCGGAGGGTCCTCATGGAGGGGGCCCAGGGGACGGCGCTGGATCTGGACCATGGCACCTACCCCTTCGTCACCTCCTCCAACACCACCGCCGCCGCGGCGGCCACCGGGCTGGGGGTGGGCCCCACCGTCATCGACTCCGTGATCGGCGTGGTGAAGGCCTACACCACCCGGGTGGGGAACGGCCCACTCCCCACCGGCTTCGAGCCGGAGATGGACGAGCATGTCCGGCAGCTCGGGGGGGAGTTCGGGGCCACCACGGGACGGCCCCGTCGCTGCGGCTGGTTTGATGGGGTCCTGGCCCGCTACGCCGCCCGGGTGAACGGCCTCACCGGGCTGGCCGTCACCAAGCTGGACGTGCTGGACACCCTGCCCGAGGTGGCCATCGCCACGGCGTACCGGACCCCTCGCGGGGAGGTGCGGGAGTTTCCGGCGGAGCTGGCCTCCCTGGAGGCGGCGGAGCCCGTCTACGAGATGATGCCGGGGTGGCAGACCACCACCTCCGGGGCCCGGAGCCTCTCCGACCTGCCGCCTGCTGCCCGGCGCTACCTGGACCGGGTGGAGGAGGTGATGGGGGCTCCCATCCGGATGGTGTCGGTGGGGACCCGCAGGGACCAGATCATCCACGCGGACTGAACGGGGGGTAAGACCCGCCGCTTTGCATCCATCGGGCCCCCCATTACCTTAGAAAGCTCTACCTCCTCCACCATGCGAGGAGGTGGCACAGGGACCAGGAAGAGGACCGGAGACCGTAGATGTTCGAGGAGCTGAGTCAGAAACTCGATACGGTCCTGGGGAAGTTCCGGGAGAGGGGTGTCCTCACCGAGCCCATGATCCGGGATGGGTTGAGGGAGGTCCGGCGGGTCCTGCTGGAAGCGGATGTGAACTTCCAGGTGACCCGGGACTTCCTGGGGCGGGTGCAGGAACGGGCGTTGGGCGAGGATGTGGTGAAGTCGGTCTCGCCCGGCCAGCAGATCGTGAAGATCGTCCACGACGAGCTGGCCACCCTGATGGGAGACGAACGGCCGGGGATCCGCTGGGCGAGTCATCCGCCCACCGTCATCCTCATGGTGGGTCTCCAGGGGTCGGGGAAGACCACCACGACGGGCAAGCTGGCCCGGCGCCTGGTGCGGGAGGGTCGGCAGCCCATGATGGCGGCCTGCGACCTCTACCGCCCCGCCGCGGTGGACCAGTTGGTGACGCTGGGGAAGCAGTTGGGGGTTCCGGTGCATGCGGGGGAGCCGGGTGGCGATCCCGTGGCGGTGGCGAAGGCCGCCGTGGACGCGGCCCGCCGGGACAAGCGGAATGTCCTGCTGGTGGACACCGCCGGTCGGCTCCAGATCGACGAGCCGATGATGGATGAGCTCCGCCGGATCAAGGCCGAGCTGAATCCACAGGAGATCCTCTTCGTGGCCGACGCCATGACGGGGCAGGAGGCGGTGAAGATCGCCCAGGGCTTCGACGAGGCGCTGGACATCTCCGGGATCATCCTCACGAAGATGGACGGAGACGCCCGCGGTGGGGCGGCCCTCTCCATCCGGGGTGTGACGGGGAAGCCCATCAAGTTCGTGGGTGTGGGCGAGACGATGGACGACCTGGACGCCGCCGATCCCCAGCGGCTGGCCGGTCGGATCCTCCAGATGGGGGACATCGTGGGCCTGGTGGAACGGGCCCAGCGCGCGGTGGATGTGGAGGACCAGGAGAAGCTGGCCAAGAAGGTCATGGGGGGGGCGAAGTTCACCCTCGAGGACTTCCTTTCGGCCATGCGGCAGGTGCAGAAGATGGGTCCGCTGGAGCAGTTGGCGAAGATGATCCCGGGGATGGCGAAGAAGCTCCCCGCGGCGAACATGGACCCGAAGCGGATGAAGCATGTGGAGGCGATCATCCTGTCGATGACGCCCCACGAGCGGAAGCGGCCGGACATCCTCAATGGATCCCGCCGTGCCCGGATCGCCCGCGGAAGCGGACGGCCGGTGTCGGAGGTGAACCGCCTCATGAAGCAGTTCGCCGAAATGCAGAAGATGATGAAGCAGATGAAGGGGTTCATGCCCCGCCGGGGGTGAGCCCCGGGACCACCCGCGGCCGGAACGCCCCGCCAACTGGCGGGACCGACCGGAAGCCCAACCGTAGAAATCGATGGCAGCTCGGATCCGACTGACCCGCATGGGTCGCAAGAAGGCCCCCCACTACCGTGTGGTCGTGGCCCACGGTTCCTCCCCCCGCGACGGCCGTGTGGTGGAGAACCTTGGCTACTACAAGCCGGTGACCCAGCCCGCCCGCCTGGTGCTCAACATGGAGCGGGTGGAGTACTGGCTGTCCATGGGGGCCCTCCCCTCTCCCACCGTGAAGTCGCTGCTGGCCAAGGCTCGTCGCGGCGGTGACGCCTCGGTGGCCCTGGGCGAGCCCGACGTCGACGCCAACCGGAAGGCCCGGACGGAGGCCCTGGCGGCGAAGCGTGCCGCCGAGCTGAAGGCCAAGGCCGATGCCGAGGCCGCTGCCAGGGCGGAAGCCGACGCCGCTGCCGCTGCCGAAGCGGCTGCCAAGGCCGAGGCCGAGGCGGCTGCCAAGGCTGAAGCCGATGCGGCCGCGCAGGCGGAGGCCGATGCCGCCGCCGCAGCCGAGGCCGCCGAGGCGGAGGCCGTCGGGGCTCCGGAGGCCGGCGTGGAGTCCGCCGGATCCGAGGCCGAGGCCGAGGCCATGGTGACTCCGGAGGCCGATGCCTCGGATGCACCGACCCCGGAGGCCGTGGAGTCCGACACCCCGGCTGCCGAGGCCGGTGAGGCCGCGGTGGAAGAGGTCTCCGGCGACGAGCCGAAGGAAGGCTGACCCAGCGGGGCGGAGGCGCGGCCATGGCCGATGTCCAGCCGGCCTTCCTGGTGGTGGGCCAGATCAACAAGGTGCACGGGATCAAGGGGGAGGTCTTCATCTGGCCTCTGACCGACCGTCCAGACGCGACGTTCGCAGCAGGTGCCCGGTTCCGGGTGGCCGCCGAACGGCGTGGTGGGCGGCTGGGCGGAGAGGAGCCGGACGAGGACCTCCCTCCTCTTGTGGCTGCCACGGTCCGCCCCTTCCAGAAGGGGTACCTGGTGGGTTTCGAGGGGGTGGCCACCCGGAATGATGCCGAGGGGCTCCGGGGCCGTTACCTCCTGAAGGCCTTTGAGGAGCTGGAGCCTCTCCATCCGGACGAGGTGTTCTACCACCAGCTCCTGGGGTCCCGGGTGGAGACCATCGACGGGACGGTGGTGGGAACGGTCCAGGAGGTCTTCTCCCTGGAGCCCACCGATCTCCTTGAGGTGAGGACCGGGAACCGGACCATCCTCATCCCCTTCACCCGGCAGGTGGTGGTGCACGTGGACCGGGAGGGGAAGGTGCTCCGCATCGATCCGCCGGACGGGCTCCTGGACCTCTGAGGCCGGAGGGCCCCGTGCGGATCAACATCGTCACCCTCTTCCCCGACTTCTTCCAGGGGCCACTCTCCCTGAGCATCCCCGGTCGGGCGGTGACGGCGGGGCTGGTGGAGTACCGGGTGGTGGACCTCAGGGAGTTCACCCATGACCGCCACCGGACGGTGGACGCCCTGGCCTACGGAGGTGGGGCGGGGATGGTGATGAAGCCCGACCCGTTCTTCGAGGCGGTGGAGTCGCTCTCCCCTGCGGGCCCGGTGATCCTCCTCTCCCCCCGGGGGAAGCCCTTCCAGCATGCCGACGCAGTGCGGCTGGCAGTGCAGCCCGAGATGACCCTCCTCTGCGGTCACTACAAGGATGTGGATCAGCGGGTGGCGGACCATCTGGCCACGGAGGAGATCTCCCTGGGGGACTTCGTCCTCTCCGGAGGGGAGGTGGCGGCGCTGGCAGTGACCGATGCGGTGGTGCGGCTCCTCCCCGGGGCGCTGGGGGACCACGATTCCGCCTCGTCGGATTCGTTCTACGATCACGGGCTGCTCAGTGCCCCCTCGTACACGCGCCCCTTCGACTTTCGGGGCCATCAGGTGCCGGAGGTGCTCCGCACCGGGGACCATGCCCGGATCGAGGCGTGGCGCCGGGAAGAGGCGGAGCGGTTGACCCGGGAGCGGCGTCCCGATCTCTGGGCCCGGTGGATGGAGGAGCAGGAAGAGGAATGAGGTGAGGGGGGCTCTTCACGAACTCCCTTCTCCGCATTATGATTGGAGTCTGTAAATCATTCACCGGGTCCATACGGGGCCCGGCTCCATCCGGAGGCGTACCATGTCCGATCTGCTGCTCCAGGAACTCGACCGGGAAGTGACCCGGAACGACCTCCCCGCGTTCGCGCCGGGGGACACCGTCCGTGTGCTCTACCGGATCCAGGAGGGTGAGAAGGAGCGGATCCAGGCCTTCGAGGGGGTTTGCATCGGCCGGCGTGGCGGCGGGATGGGCGAGACCTTCATGGTGCGGAAGATCTCCAGCGGGATCGGCGTGGAGCGTGTGTTTCCCGCCAACTCCCCCATGATCAAGGGGGTCGAGGTGGTGCGCCGGGGCCGGGTCCGTCGGGCCAAGCTCTACTATCTCCGCAGCCTCCGTGGGAAGGCCGCCCGGATCCGGGAGAAGCGGACCTACTGATCGACCCGCCGGCAAGACGCCGGGACGATCATGGAGAGCCAACGGCTCCAGGACCCACTCGACTACGAGCGGCGGTTCTGGAGCCGTGGTGTTTCCGGCATCTGTGGAGTGGACGAGGTGGGGCGGGGCCCCCTGGCGGGCCCGGTGGTGGCGGCTGCGGTGATCCTCCCCCCGGACTGCTGCGTGGAGGGTGCCACCGACTCGAAGCTGCTGGACGGCCCCACCCGGGAGGAACTCTACCGGGTGATCTGCCGCCGTGCCTCGGCCATCGGGTTGGGAGCCGCCTCCCCCCGTGAGATCGACCGCATCAACATCCTGCAGGCCACCACCCTGGCCATGGAGCGGGCGCTCCAGGCCCTGGGCACGAAGCCGGGTCACGTGGTGGTGGACGGCCTCCCCGTCCGGGGGCTCTCCTGGCCCCACGACGCCCTGGTGGGGGGGGACGCGCTGGTGCACACCATCGGGTGCGCCTCCATCGTGGCCAAGGTGCTCCGGGACCGCCTGATGCAGCGGCTGGCCCTCCGCTACCCCGGATACGGGTGGGAGACCAACGTGGGGTACGGAACCGTACACCACCGGGAGGCGCTTCGCCGCCTGGGTCCCACCCCCCACCACCGCCTGACCTTCGGCAGCCTGCAGGTGGAGCTGGAGCTCTGATCCCCGGCCCCGGGGCCGGAGGCCTCCAACCCCTACGCCGCAGATTCTCCCTGTGCCCCCCGCTCCTTCCACTCCTCCAGCCCCGACCGGGCCGAGGGGGCGTCGAAGCGGCGGTAGTCGCAGGTGAGCTCCTCCCCCGCCACGATGTCCCGGGCGGCGGTGGTGAACTCCCCCCCGTCGTCGTCGCAGTTGGGCTCGAAAGCGTGGTTCATGAAACGGGCATTGTCCCCGCACAGGACCATGGTGCCGTCCGGCTCCTCGTAGCAGTAGTGCCGGAGCAGGGTGCCCAGGGGCTCAGGGGTGCCATCCACCACCGAGCGGTGCAGGCGGAGGTCCACTCCCGGGGTGAACTCCCAGAGGATGGTGCCGGCGGGGATGGTGAACGGGGTGAAGACTCCCACGCCCGCAATGGGGCTGGGGGCAACGAAGGTGGGCACGCGGAACATGGGTCACGCACCACGAGGGAGGATGTCGGGAGGGCCAACGGTCTTGCCGGCTGTGCGGCCTCCGTTGGAGGATGAATGTCGTGGCACGGATCGACCAGTGGAAGTGGGGGCGTTCTGGATAACGAGATAAATAGTAATATGGAGCGCCTGCAACGTTCCGTCACCCTCTGTCGCCGCTGCCCCCGACTCGTGGGTTGGCGGGAGCAGGTGGCCCGGGAGAAGCGCGCAGCCTTTGCCGGGGAGGAGTACTGGGGGCGCCCGGTGCCGGCCTTCGGGGACCCGGAGGCCCGGATCCTGGTGGTGGGGCTGGCCCCTGCGGCCCACGGCGCCAACCGCACCGGGAGGATGTTCACCGGAGACCGGTCCGGGGAGTGGCTCTACCGGGCCCTCTACCGGGCGGGGCTGGCGAACCAGCCGGAGTCGCACCACCGGGGAGACGGGCTCCGCCTGAAGGGCGTCTGGGTCACCGCTGGGGTCCGCTGCGCTCCCCCCGCCAACAAGCCCACCCCCGCCGAGCGGGACGCCTGTGCCCCCTTCATCGAGGAGGAGGTGGATCTCCTCCTGCCGGGGCTCCGGGTGGCGGTGGCGCTGGGGGCCTTCGGGTGGGGTGTCCTCCTGCGGAGCCTGCAGGGGCGGATGTCCATCCCCACACCCCGCCCCCGCTTCGGGCATGGCCAGGAGGTGCTGCTGGCCCGGGAGGGAGGGGCACCGCTCCTGCTGCTGGGCTCCTATCACCCCAGCCAGCAGAACACCTTCACCGGGACGCTGACGGAGGAGATGTTCGATCAGGTGTGGGGACGGGCGGCGTCGGTGGCAGGGATGGGAGGGGGTGGCGGGGGCGGCTGAGGGAAGGCGGGAGGGGGAGGGCCCCGGCCGCTCTCCGCCTTGCACCCCACCCCTTCCCCACACAGCTTTCCCGCCTTGCAGAAGCCTCCTTCCCCCTCCAACGCCCACGTGGAGCAGACCCCATGGACACACCCACGGGAGAGACCCGGCGCCGCTTCCTGGCCCACTTCGCAGGGATGGGGGTGGGGTCCACCCTCCTCCCCGGTGTGCTCTGGGGGCAGATGCAGCAGAGCGGCGCGGACGAGGTCACCCGGGAGATGCTCCGGGGGGCGCTGGCGGTGGCGGGGCTGGACTTCGACGAGGAGCAGGAGGATGCCATGCTCCAGGGGGTGAACCGGAGCCTGGCCCGGTACGAGTCGCTCCGGGAGATCTCCATCCCCAACGACGTGTCCCCCCCCTTCCACTTCAGCCCGCTGGTCCCGGGAATGACGGTGGACCGGGAGGCCCACCCCTTCCGGATGAGCAGTCCGGTGGTGAGCCGCCCTGCCAACCTGGAGGAGGTGGCCTTCTGGCCCGTGACCCATCTGGGCCAGCTCCTCCGCACCCGGCAGGTGAGTTCGGTGGAGTTGACCCGCATGTACCTGGAGCGGCTGCACCGGTACAACGGGAGCCTGAATTGCGTGGTCACCTTCCTGGACGACCTCGCCCTCCAGCAGGCCCGGCAGGCGGACCAGGAGATGGCGGCCGGGCAGATCCGGGGGCCGCTCCACGGGATCCCCTGGGGGGCCAAGGACATCATCGCCGTGAAGGGGCACCCCACCACCTGGGGTTCCGACGCGTTCAAGGGCCAGGTCTTCGACTACGACTCCAGCATCGTGGAGATGCTCCGGGATGCCGGGGCGGTGCTGGTGGCCAAGCTCACCACCGGGGAGCTGGCCCAGGGGGACCGCTGGCATGGCGGCCAGACGCTGAACCCCTGGAACCTGGAGGAGGGCTCCAGCGGCTCATCGGCGGGGCCGGCCTCCGCCACCGCGGCGGGGCTGGTGGGCTTCGCCCTGGGGACCGAGACCAGCGGGTCGATCCTGAGTCCCGCCGCCCGCTGCGGGGTCACCGGCCTCCGCCCCACCCTGGGACGGGTCACCCGCCACGGCGCCATGGCGCTGTCGTGGACCGAGGACCGGATCGGCCCCATGTGCCGGTCGGTGGAGGACTGCGCCCTGGTCATGAGCGTCATCTCCCGACCCGATGGTCTGGACATGAGCGTCCATGATCTCCCTTTCAACTGGGACTCGGAGCGGGACCCCCGGAGTTACCGGGTGGGGATCATCCGGGAGGCCTTCGCCGAGGTGCAGGATCCCCTGCTTCAGGGCTTTGACCGGGGGGCGCTGGACACGCTGGAGGGGCTGGGGCTGGAGTTGGTGGATGTGGAGGTGCCGGAGTTCACCACCGACCTCTCCCCCATCGGGGTGGAGTCCGCCGTCTTCTTCGACGAACTGGTGCGGACCGGCCGGGACCAGGAGATGACGAACCCCGGGAGGGCGTCCGGGTGGCGGAGCAGCCGCGTTGTGCCTGCGGTGGAGTACCTCCAGCACCAGCGGATCCGCATGATGATGATGATGGAGCTGGCGAAGGCCACCGAGCATGTGGATGTGTGGGTGGTGCCCCGCTCCGCCGGGAGCGCTCCCGGTGGGGGCGGGGGCGGTGGCGGCGGCGCCCCGCGCCCCCCCTCCGCCATGCAGCGCCACTCGTCCATGGCCAATCTGGCCACCTATCCGGCCATTTCGGCCCCCCACGGCTTCATGCCCACCGGGAGCCCTGCGGCGCTGAATTTCTACGCCCGCCCGTTTGGCGAGACCCCGCTGCTGACGGTGGCCCGGGCGTGGCAGGAGGCCACCGATTTCCACCGCCGGACGCCGACGCTGGTGGGCTAGGAACTGGCGGACCCGGCAAAGGAAGAGGTGAGGGACCGTGCCGGATGGAAACGTCGGGCGACGCCCCTGGTCGGCGAGGGGAGGGCCTGGTCCGGGCGCTACGTCAGGGAGCGGCGGGGAGTGGGAGGGGAGGCCAACAGGGAGTGGCGGGGGAGGGGCTCCGGGCAGGAAGGGTGTCGGGAGGGGAAAGGACCTCCGGGGAGTTCGTGAATACCGAGAAGGATTCGGTCCTCGAGGGATGCGAGGGACTCGAAGGACGAATCCTTCCCGGATACCGAGAGGGATTCAGCCCTCAAGCCGGAATGGCAGGTCGAAGGATGAATCCTTCCCGAATACCGAGAAGAATCCGGCCCTCGACGACCCGCAGAGGGACGAGAGATGAAAAGCGATCGGTGCCCGCCTCCCCCGGAGCCGCCCCGTTTCGCAGTCCGGAAGAGACGGGTCCCGCGCCCCGCTCCCCCTCCCCATTCCCTTCCCATTCGTGCCATCGGGTCCATGCGGTCCGCTCCGGTCCCCTCCCGTTCCATCTGTCCGTCGGGTGGCCGGATCTCTTTCCGGGAACACGCCCTCGGCCCGGAAGGGTTCTGAAAGTCGCGCGGGGGTTCTAGCTTAGGTGCCTTGAGCCGGTAGCTCAGCTGGTAGAGCAACGGACTTTTAATCCGTAGGTCCTGGGTTCGATCCCCAGCCGGCTCACTGTGTTCCGGCCCCTGTGGGGCTGGATGTGCTTTTTTCTGTATCCTTTCGCCAGGGGTAGTCCGGCGGGCCCTCTGCGGAGTGCGCCGCGAAGGCTGCCGTGCCGGCCGAACCCGCTGGGCGCTACGGCGGTGGACCTCTCTTGCCGCGCCCGGCACCCGGGTCCGTCCGGGCTACCACCCCGCGCACCCTGGGCTCCTCGCCCCTGGTGCATCTCTGCTCTCCCCCTCTCTGCTCTCCCTCGCCCGGGAAGGGTCCCGGGCGGGGGAATCCTCGGGCAATGTGCGAGATCGACAGCGGCGACTCGCTGGGAACCACTCATCCCGGACGGCGAGTACGGCCTGACCCTCTGCGTCCATCGAGTGGGGCAACTCCAGCTGCTGCCGGCGGAATTGACGCGGCAGGCCACCGCAGGCAGTTTCCCCAGATTGAAGGATCTGGCGGTGGATATGTCGGTACGGGAGGGCAAGGTGCGACTGGCAGACTTCATCCTGCGCGAAATGGAGAGCATTCTCCAGGAGTGGGAGGCGTTCGCTACCACGCTGCTCCCGGCCTCAGCCACGATGACCCGGCTGGCCCTCCGGGACCACGCGCCCCAGATCCTGCAGACGATCGCCGCGGATCTCAGCAGTTCCCAGACGCCGGAGGAGCAGTCTGAGAAGTCCATGGGCCGGGCGCCCACCGTGCCGGGTGCTCCGGAGACGGCCGCGCAGACCCACGCCATCCTCCGTGCGCAGAGCGGCTTCGATATCAAGCAGCTTGTTGCCGAGTACCGCGCGCTTCGCACCAGCGTGCTCCGGCTCTGGCTGGATACCGGTCCGCTTGAGACCATGAAGGTCCAGGATGTCATCCGTTTCAACGAGGCCGTGGACCAGGCCATCGCCGAGTCGGTCGACCACTTCGATGCGCATGTTGAGCAGGCCCGCAATCTTCTGCTTGGCATTCTCGGCCATGACATGCGGAACCCGCTCAACAACATCGTGATCACGGCTCAGTACCTGTCGGCGCTGAACGCCGGCGAGAAGGTGTCGCAGGCGGCGGGCCGACTGATCCGTAGCGGCGCGTCCATGCAGGCCCTGCTGGACGAGTTGGTGGACTTCAACCGAGTGAATCTCGGGGTGGGTCTGAACGCCGTACCATCGGACGTCGATCTGGCGGAGCCGGTTGCCGATGAGCTGGAACAGATCCGGGGCGCGCACCCGGACCGGGCCATTGAGCTGACGGTCAGTGGCGACGTACGGGGTCGCTGGGACGGTCATAGACTGCAGCAGCTGCTCCGTAACCTCGTCGTGAACGCCATCAAGCATGGGGCGGAGCACTCCCCCATTCGTGTGGCGCTTCGTGGCGCGGACACCGAGGTGACGTTGGAGGTCCGGAACTGCGGGCCAGAGATCGATCCAGCCGTGTGGAGTGATCTGTTCGAGCCCCTCAGCCGGGGCGCCGAGCACGGGGGGAGGGGCAGCTTGGGTGGCCTCGGGCTGGGGCTGTTCATCGTGCGGGAGATCGCCAGGGGACACGGCGGCGAGGTATCGGTGCGTTCCGAAAGCGGCGAGACCACCTTCACGGTGCGCCTGCCACGGGAACCGGGGGCCAGAGCGACGGGACCGGGGGAATGATCCGTACGGTCCTGGGCTTCGATCCCCGGCCGGCTGCCGAAGGCACCCCTTCAGGCTGATCGCAATGGAATCTCGGGGCTTCCGGAGCCCACCGGAATCTGGCCAAGGAGCCGCTCGACGATAGCCCGATATGCGATGGCCGTATCCTCCAGTTGGCCGGAGCGGATGAGCCCGACGCACCCTTGGATGTCGCGGTAGATGCGCTCCCAGATGTGGGCGGCATCGGGCCGGGCACTGATCGCTTCGACGAGCGGCGGGGCGATTCGATAGTACTCCTCTATCCAGGCGGGGCCGAAATCCGTGTGCCGGAGATAGTGGTCCCGGTACGCGCGGAGGAGGACCAGTTCGCTGCAATCGTCACCCAGCCCCCGTGCCGCAGTGCACGCACTCGTAAGGAAGCACTTGCTCCCCCGCCGCCGCGCCCCCCCCCGGCGGACTACCTGCGTCTCGCGCTCCAGCGGCACCTCCTCCAGGCCCCCGCGCTGATCGTCGAGGGATGAAGCTGTGATCCTGGCGATGCGGTCATTCGCAATCCGATCCTCCTCAATCTTATGGTCCGTCAAGGGCCCACCGAAGCCCTCGTTGTAGTCTGCGCGATTGATCCCCTCGGGTTTCCGGTGCTCGCCCCCGAAGAACTCCTTGAGTTCCCTGGCGCGCTTCCTTGAGCGAGCGGCCCCGGGGGGGAGATCCTCCTCACTCTCGCGGTACCCCGAGTAGCTGTCCCCACGCTGAGGCTTGAACACGCCGACACTACGGTACTGCTTGTAGACGCCCGCGATGAGGTTGCCGAGGAATCTGTTTCCCTCGGCGTCGGCCTCCTTGGGCGGGTATTCCTTGAGCTGGCCTTTCCCAAGCAGGTCGTGGTACGCGGTTTTGCTCTCGGGCACGGCCGCATCGCGAATGGAGAAACCCACCGCCTCCAGTCCGAGGGCACGGAGGGCCGCGACGCCCGCGGCAATCGAGCCACCGCCGGCGGTCACGTCCATCACGACAACCTTCCGGGCCTTGAGGGTCTCCATGGACATCCCGGTCTCTCCCTCCAGCATCCGCTCCATTTCGCCCAGCTGCTCCGGGGTCATTTCGCCGCTGAATTCCTTGATGGACAGAGGAATGGCGAAGCTCTCGAGCTTCCTGACTGCACGAAGGTATGGGACGATGGGGGCCGGACTCCCGCCCATTCCCAGGTAGACGGCCTCGTCCCCGAAGGTATCCACAAGGTGTTCGCAGAGCGCGGCGAGTTCCTGGACCTCGCTCTCCGGCATCCGCTGGACGATTCCCGTGGAGTCCGCCGCACGTTGAGCGCCTCCGGTGTGGCCAACCGGGTCCTGAGGTGTCCGGGGCGCTCCGCCACCTGCCCCGGAGCGCGGTCGTGGCTCCGCCCCAACCACCGGTTGGAGCAGTTGCCGCTGGGCTACCATCCGGGGGCTCTCGTGAATACGGTCGCTCAGGCCGGACAACCTTCCGGCGAGAGGGCCTGGTGTCGGAGGGCTGCGCTGGCCCCGGTCCACCTCGGGCTCCGATGTCGTGGCCAGCGACCGATCGTTGTCAGCCGCGGCACGACCGGCTGCATCGCGACGCGGCGACTGGTTGGCATCCGTCTTTGGCACGTACACCATCTGGGCACTCTCCATGGCTCGCACGTTGTCGTGCAGCGCGAGGCCGCCTGTGACTGGGTGTTCCGACCAATCACCTGGAAGCGTCTCTCCCGCTTCAGCCCCCCCCCACCGATTCCAGGATCCGATCCTCCCATGCCACGTCCGGCCCGGGCCGCTCCTGCCCGCGGTACCACTCGAAGGTCTCCTGGAGTCCCACCTCGAGGGGCGTGAGCTCCATCCCCAGGAAGGCCCGGACCCCCTCCCCGCTCACGGTGATGGGGGGAATGTCCAGGAAGACGCCGAAATAGAGTGGCGGGCCGAAGAGGTCCCCACCCGCCGCCTGGAGCGTCTTTCGGGGAACCGGGACCAGCTCCGCCTCCACCCCCGCCACCCGGGCCAGCAGCCGCACGTACTCCGCCTGGGTGATGGGCTCCCCTGCAAGGTTGAAGGGCCGGTTCACGCCGGACTCCAGGGTGGCGGCCAGGACGGCGGCCCGGGCCACATCGGCGGCGCTCACCCACTGCATGGTGCGCTGTCCGTCCTCCGGCAGGATGATGGGCCTTCCAGCCCTCAGCCGGTCCCAGAAGAAGGCCTCTCGCTCGAAGGGATTCCAGGGTCCGTGGACGAAGGCGGGCCGGAGGGTGGACACCTGGAGCCCGGTTTCATCAGCCAGGCGGAAGAGGGCCCGTTCGCTCTCTGCTTTCTGGGCGCTGTAGGGATTCGGGAACGACGCAGGCACCAGCTCCGCATCCTCCGGGAAGATCCCCCCCTCGGGATAGACCGCCACGGAGGAGGTGAAGACGTAGCGCTGCAGTCCGTGGGCCACGGCCCCTTATT
>Ga0076930_100431_pt1 | contig 28422 bp, 29 predicted proteins | sample HotLakConsoUCCRE_FD_71149 | JGI IMG/M metagenome (GOLD analysis project Ga0076930, IMG submission 71149) | Hypersaline microbial mat communities from Hot Lake, Washington, USA - Hot Lake Consortium UCC-RE (version 3) (version 3) ...
TGGTCGCGACATCGGCATGGCCGAGCAGCGTCTGGATCGAGCGCAGGTCGGCCCCCCGCGCGAGAAGATGTGTCGCGAAGGCGTGGCGGATGGTGTGCGGCGTGATCCCGGCCGGGGACAGGCCGGCGGCGACGGCAAGCTCCTTCATCAGGCCGTAGAACCGGTGCCGGGTGAGGTGGCCCGCGGCACTCCGCGTGGGAAAGAGCGCCCGCGCGGCGGGGCCGGTGAGCTTCTCGGCCACCCCGGCGCTGTCGCGGTGGGAGAGCCAGTCGGCCAGCGCGACCCGCGCGGGCGGCGACAGGGGCACGAGGCGTTCCCTGCCGCCCTTGCCGCGCACGAGCAGCATCTTCGGGTCGCCGCGCGCGGCGGCGGCGGGCAGGGAGACAAGCTCGCTCACCCGCATGCCGGTGGCGTAGAGCAATTCCATCAGGCAGGTGTTGCGCAGCCTGTCCACGGCCCGGCCCGTCGTCCGCGCGGCGTCGAGCAGCGCGTCGACATCGGCCTCGCTCAGAGTCTTCGGCAGGTGCTTCGCCCGGCCCGGCCCCTTGATCCGGAGGGCCGGATTGTCCTCGCGCCAGCCCTCCTCGAAGGCGAAGCGGTAGAACTGCTTCAGCGCCGACAGCCGCCGCGCCCGCGTTGCCCGCGACAGCCCTTCCGCGTCGCAGGCCGCGAGGTAGCGCTCGATCGCGTCGCGCGACGCGCCCAGAAGGTCGGCGCCGCGCACGGTCAGCCAGCGGGCGGCATCCTTGAGGTCGCGGCCATAGGCGAGCTGGGTGTTGCGCGCCGCTCCGGCTTCCGCCGCCTGCGCTTCGAGAAACGCGCTGATGCGCAGCGCGTCGCCGCCGCCGGTTAGGTTCATGCCCGTTCCGCCTCGATCAGGAGGTCGACCGCGATGCGCCGGGCGGTGTCGTCGAGCCCGAGCCGCCGCAGGAGCGCCAGCGCCTCGGCGAGCCTGTCGGGGTCTCCCGCGTTCGCCTCGCCGATCCATCCCAGCGCGAGAAAGAGCGCCTCGCCCTTCCGGTCGGCCGCCTCGAGGTCGGCGAGCGGGCCGTCGGCCCGCTGGCGCAGGAAACCGTCGCGGATGGCGCGGGAGAGGGGCGAGGGGGCCGGGGCTCCCGAGGGGTCGCCCGCGACGAGGGCCGCGAGAAACGCGTCTTCCGGCGCGTCGGGGTCGACATAGGCCGGCGGCACCGATGGTCGGCCCTGATACGCGGCCATGCGCAGGAGCGACCGGCGCCCGCCCGAGGCCGCCGCGCCGCGCTCGGAATAGACGTCGAAGAGATCGCCCGGGCCGAGGACACCGGCGCGCGCCAGACGCTCGGAGGCCTCGAGGCGCGCCTTCCAGCCGAGGATCGGGGCGAGGTCGGCATGGGCGAAGGCCAGCGGCAGCGCGAGGGTCGGCAGCCGGTCGCCCGCCGCCTCGTAGAGCCGGAACAGCAGCGGCGTCGGACGCCGGGGCGGCGGCGGCACGGCGTCGAAGAGTTCGGGGTCGAGAAACCGCGCGAGAAGCGCGTCCTCCTCGGGGCTGAGAATGCCGAGGCTCTCGGCGGTCCCGAGGGTGAGGGCGGCGACATGCCAGTCGCCGTTGCGCGCGAGACAAAAGATCCGCGCGGGGTATGTCGGCGAGAGGTCGGGCCGCTCGGCGAGCCAGCGGCAGGCCTCGGTCTCGCCGCCCGTCAAGAGGGCGATGTCGAACCAGCGCCGGAAGAGTTCGGCGTCTTCGGGCGGGCGCGCGCCGAGAAGAAGCCGGGCGGCGTCGAGCGCGCCCATCTCGAGAAGCGCGTCGACCCGGGCTTTCAGGAGAATGTCGAGATCGTCGCCCTGCGCGGGGCTGTCCTGCCGCACGATGAGGACGCGCCTCAGGAGGTCCCGCGCCGTGGCGGGCAGGTTGTCGGGCAGTCGGGCGAGCCTCAGGGCGATGTCCTCAGCCGTCGACGCGCCCCAGAGATCGCCCGGCAGACCGAGGTCTCCCGCGGCCACGAGGCCGCCGGTCTCGGGCTCGGGCGGGCCGAGCGGACGGGCCGAGATCTTCGGGGGCAAACGCTCCTGCGTCGCATCCGGCGGGTCGGTGGCGGTCTCCGTTCCGGGCGCGTCCTCCCCGGGCTCCGCCGCGGGTGTTTCGACCGACCGCGACAGCCAGTCGATCGCCGAGAGCGGCCGACCCGCCTCGGCGGCGGCGGCCGGGTGGCAAAGCGCACCGGCGATCACCAGGAAAAGAAGCCCTGCGGCACTATTCTGCATCGAACTCCACAGGCTCCGAAACATCCTCCTGCCCGGGGCTGAGATCGCCTAGGTAGGCGTAGCCCACGAGCGCGACAGCCCCGATCACGATCAGGAACAACAGTAGCTTGAACAACCTACCCATGGTCTCCGTGTCCCCATGTCTGCCTCATTCGGGGCGCTCTGCGTCGCCCTTGCAGGCGGGAGCATAGCTGGTATTGACGGAAAGATCACGCCATTGACGGCGCGCGAGCGAAAGATAGTCGACCCGGTGCCGCAATGCGATATCTTCTGAAAAAGACGGTCGCCATGGTCGGCATGATGGGGGCGGGCAAGACCGCGGTCGGACAGGCGATGGCCGGGCTCCTCGGCGTTCCGTTCCGCGACAGCGATACCGAGATCGTCACGGCCTCCAACATGGAAATCGCAGAGATCTTCGCGCGTTACGGCGAGGAGTTCTTCCGCGAGAAGGAGGCGCAGGTGCTGGCGCGGCTTCTCGACGGGGCACCGGCGGTGCTCTCGACCGGCGGCGGGGCCTATCTGCTCGAGAAGAACCGGGCACTGATCTCCGAGCGCGGGGTGGCGCTGTGGCTGAAGGCCGACCTCGATGTGCTCTGGTCGCGGGTCCGGCACAAGTCGACCCGCCCGCTCCTCAACACCGCCGACCCCGAGGCGCGGCTGGCGGAGCTCTACGCCGCGCGGGTTCCGCTCTACGCGAAGGCCGATCTGGCGGTCGAGACCCGGCCCGAGTATTCCATCGCCGAGACCGCCGGGCGCGCCGTCGACGCCCTCGCCACCCGGCCCGACGTTCTGGAGAAGGCCCGATGACCGAGACCGTTCACGTCGACCTCTCGGGCCGCGGCTACGATGTCCATGTCGGCCCGGGGCTTCTCGCCGAGGCCGGTCGCCGCATCGCCCCCCATCTCGCCCGTCCCCGGGTGGCGATCGTCACCGACGAGAACGCGGCAAGGCACCTGCCGGCCCTCGAGGCCGCGCTCGCCGCCGAGGGCATCGCCGCCACCGCGCTCGCCCTGCCGCCGGGTGAGGGCACGAAGAGCTGGGACGGGCTCGAGCGCTGCGTCGAGTGGCTTCTCGCCGAACGGATCGAGCGGCGCGACCTCGTTCTCGCCCTCGGCGGCGGGGTCGTCGGCGACCTTGCGGGCTTCGCCGCCGCGATCCTCAGGCGCGGGGTGCGCTTCATCCAGCTGCCCACGACGCTCCTTGCCCAGGTCGACAGCTCGGTCGGCGGCAAGACCGGCATCAACTCCCCCGCCGGCAAGAACCTCGTCGGCGCCTTCCACCAGCCGGCCCTCGTCCTCGCGGACATCGACGTGCTCTCCACCCTGCCGAGGCGCGATTTCCTCGCCGGCTACGGCGAGGTCGTCAAGCACGGGCTCCTCGGCGACGCCGCCTATTTCGAGTGGCTCGAGGGGGCCGGCCCCGCGATCCTCGTCGGCGACAGCGCGGCCCGCACCCGCGCGGTGACCCGCTCGGTCGAGATGAAGGCCGAAATCGTCGCCCGCGACGAGCACGAGACCGGCGACCGCGCGCTTCTGAACCTCGGCCACACCTTCTGCCACGCCCTCGAGGCGGCCACGGGCTATTCCGACCGGCTGCTGCACGGCGAAGGCGTGGCGATCGGCTGCGCGCTCGCGTTCGAGACCTCCGCCCGGCTCGGGCTCTGCGCGCAGGAAGATCCCTCCCGCGTCCGGGCGCACCTCAGGGCGATGGGCATGAAAACCGACCTTGCCGACATCCCCGGCGACCTGCCCGACGCCGACGCGCTGCTCGGTCTCATGGCGCAGGACAAGAAGGTCATCGACGGCCGGCTGCGCTTCATCCTGGTGCGCGGCATCGGCGAGGCCTTCGTCGCCGAAAACGTCGACCCCGCCACGGTGAGGGCCGTGCTCGAGGACGCGCTGGCGGCGCGAGAAACGCCCCCGCCCGGTCCTCCACCGCCACCGCCGGGGCGGTGGCGCCCGCCATCGCGTCGAGCACCTCGGTCAGCGGCGCGTGGAGGCCGACCCGGGGGATCTCCCTGTCCATCGCCTCGACGACCTTGCGCGCCGTGGCGCCGTCGTTCAGCGCCGAAAAGATCGCCTGTCTTGAGAGAAAGCCCACGAGAGCGCCGTCCTCGACCACCGGAAACTCGTGCTGGGTCGTCCGGATGAGGCTGTTGGCCGCCGCCGAAATGGTGTCGTCCGGAGACAGGGCCTCGAAGGAGGTGATCATCGCCGAGCGCGCGGTGAGGCTGCGCGCGGTCTCGCGCATGAGCACGTCGGCGTTCTCCGCGGAAGCCGCGATGAAGACGAAGACCGCGATCAGGATGAGAAACGGGTTGCCCCCCGTCAGCCCGATGAAGGCGAAGAAAAAGGCGACCACATGGCCCGCCCGCGCGGCGAAGTCGGTGGCCCGGGCGCGGCCCATGAACATCGAAAGGATCGCCCGGAACACCCGGCCGCCGTCCATCGGGAAGGCGGGTATGAGGTTGAACACCGCGAGAAAGAGGTTCAGCGCCGCCAGCCGGGCGAAAAAGCCCGCGCCGGGGTCCTCGAGGTCGAGCATCGGGTCGAGTGACAGTCCTGCCTGGAACACCAGGGCGAGCGCGAGCCAGATCACCACGTTCACCGCCGGGCCCGCCAGCGCCACCGCGATCTCGTGGCGGGGGTTTTCCGGCATCCGGTCGAGCCGGGCGAGCCCGCCGATGGGCAGAAGCGTGATGTCGGGCGTGGTGATCCCGTAGCGCCGGGCCATCAGCGCGTGGCCGAACTCGTGGGCGACGACGCAGGCGAAGAGTGCCAGGATGAACGCGACGTTGACCGCCGCCGCCTCCGCGCCGCCCTCGAGCCAGGCCGCCGCGCCGATCCAGACGAGCAGCAGGAAGAACGTGGCATGAACCCGGATCTCGGAACCGAGAAGCCTGCCGATGGGAAAGGACCAGGTCATCCCGGCATCTCCAGTTTTGCCTTTCCCCCGACACTAGGGCGGCTGCGCGCTTCGGGAAATGCCCTCGCGCAAGACCCCGCCCGCGTCAGACGCCGTCGCGCCGCAAGAGCACCCGGTCGCCCCAGTACTCGATGGACGTGTCCTCGCCGAGGGTCAGGACGAACCATGCGGTCGCGTCGATCACGCCTTCGGCGGGCCAGGCCATGCCCGAAAGCCGCAGAAGCGACGAGCGGGTTTCGGCGCGTTCGATGCTCCAGGTCTCGCGGAACTTCGGCGTCGCCACCTCGAGCCCGTGCGGCGGGCCGGGGTCGATGTGCAGCCGGTAGGTGCCGACCGGCCCCTCGAAGCCGACAACGGTTTCGGGGATCGGCAGGGCCTCGTCCTCGCCGATCCGCTCCCAGCCGCTCAGAACGGGATCTCGTCGTCCATGTCGCCGCCGCCCGCGGGGGCCGGGCTCTGGTAGCCGCCGCCGCCGTCGCGCGACTGGTCTTCCATGTAGCCGCCGCCACCACCACCGCCGCCACCACCGCCTTCGCCGCGGCCGTCGAGCATGACCATGGTCGAGGTGTAGGGCCTGAGCACGACTTCCGTCGAATACCTGTCCTGGCCCGACTGGTCCTGCCACTTGCGGGTTTCGAGCTGGCCTTCGAGATAGACCTTCGAGCCCTTCCGCAGATACTGCTCCGCGGTCCGCGCCAGGGGTTCGGAGAAGATCGCCACCGAATGCCACTCGGTCCGCTCGCGCCGCTCGCCGGTCGCCTTGTCCTTCCAGGTGTCGGAGGTGGCGATGCGGAGGTTGCACACCTTGCCGCCGTTCTGGAACGTCCGCACCTCGGGGTCGCGCCCGAGATTGCCGACGAGGATGACCTTGTTGACCGAGCCTGCCATTGCCGTTCCCTTCGTCGAATCCTGAGGTCTGTCTGGGCTACCATGGTTAACAGGGAATGAAACGCAGAACACTTCCATTTCCCGCCGCAAGGCCCTAGTTTGTCGCCCATGCTGGGGGGTCTTTCGATCCGCGCCGCGCTTCTGGCCGCGGCTCTCGTCCTGCCCGCCGCGCCGCCGGCGCCGGCGCAGGACGTCACGCTGTCATCGAAGTCCCGCGCCAACCTCATGGCCCAGCGGCTTTCCGTTCTCGACGGGATGCGTGACACCTACGACCATTCCGCACGGCTCCAGCCCGAGCGCGAAAGCCTCGACGGCGCGGTCCCGCGGTTCGGCGGCGCCTACCGGGGGCCGTATCTCGACATGGCCCGGAGTGCCGCGCGCCGCCACGGCATTCCCGAGGACCTGTTCCTGCGCCTCGTCCAGCAGGAAAGCGCGTGGAACCCCGCCGCGCGCTCGCACAAGGGGGCGCTCGGGCTCGCGCAACTCATGCCCGCGACCGCCCGCGGCCTCGGCGTGAACCCCGCCGACCCGGCGCAGAACCTCGAGGGCGGCGCGCGCTATCTCCGCGCCCAGTTCGACCGTTTCCGGTCGTGGCGGCTGGCGCTAGCGGCCTACAATGCCGGCCCCGAGGCGGTCACGCGCCACGGCGGCATCCCGCCCTACCGCGAAACCCAAGGCTACGTCACCGCGATCCTCGGCCGCTGAAAGCGGCCGCAACACGCGCCGCGCGGGGGCCTCCTCGTTCCCCGGTGCGGAGGGCGCCCGCGCCGCGCGTCCCGCACCACCCCGCGACAGCGCCGAAGCAGGCGGCGCGTCGCGCTCGGAATGCGCCGCGAACGCCCGCGCGAGAGCGCCTTCCGGTCTTCATCCTGGTTCAAATATCCGGTCCCGGCCGGGCGCGGTCGCGCGCCGGCCGCGGCCTTCGCGCGGCCCGCACCGACGCGTCCCCCGAGTGCTGGACCCGCGCGCCGGTGCCGCCCGACCCCCGCCGCCGGCCTACTCCGCGAACCCCAGAGCGTAGAGCTGCATCTCGCGGGTGGGATGGATCTCCGCCCCCGCCAGCGGCACGGCCGTGTGCCGCACGAGGCGGCGCCAGTAGGGCTGGATGATCACCCCGTCCTCCACCAGCATCGTCTGAAGCTCCGCCATCACCGCGCGGCGGTCGACCGCGTCGAGAATGCCCATCGCCCGGTCGAGGGCGGCGTCGAAGGCGGGGTTGGCGTAGCCCGTCTCGTTCCAGGCGCTGTCGGAACGGTAGGCCAGCGCCATGACCTGCACCCCGAGGGGCCGCATCGTCCATTCGGTGCCCGAGAACGGAAACTCCCGCCAGCCCTGCCAGAAGACCTCGCCCGGAAGCCGCCTGCGCCGCACCGAGATGCCGGCGTCGTTCAGCATCGCGGCCACCGCGTCGGCGGTGTTGCCCTGCCATTCGTCGTCGACCGAGACAAGTTCGTGCTCGACGCCCTCCAGTCCCGCCTCGCGGATCATGGCGAGCGCCTCGCGGGGGGCGTGGCGCGCCTCGCCGATCTCGGCGTAATCGGGCTGCAGCGGCGAGACATGGTGGTTGGCGGCCACCTCGCCGAGGCCGGCATGGCCAAGCTCGAGCGCCACGGCGTTGTCCACCGCGAGGGCTAGCGCCCGTCGCACGGAGGCGTCGGCGTAGATCTTCGAGCCCATCATCTCGGCATCGGCCCGGGCGCGCACCACGTAGGTCGCCGCCGTCGGGGTCTCGGAGCGCGGGAAGCCCCTGGCGTCGAGAACCTCGACGAAGACCCCCGTCGACTGGTCGAGCATATCGACCTCGCCGGCCTCGAGGGCCGCGACATGGGCGGCGGGGTCGGTGCCGAGGTCGAGAAACTCGATCCGGTCGAGAAACGGCCCGCCGAGAACCTCCGTCCCCCACCAGTCCCCGTCGCGCCGCACCAGCGCGCCGGCCGCCCCCGGCGCGTAGCCCGGTTCGGGAAGGAAGGGGCCGGTGCCCACCGGGTCCGCCGCCGGGTCGTCGCCGCCGTAGCCCCGGTGGACGATCGCGGCGGGGTAGTCCGCGAAGCTCGGGATCAGCGTGACGTCGGGGCGCGAGAGGCTCAGCACGACGGTGCGCGCATCGGGCACCGCGATCGCGCCCTCCCGGGCGGTGCCGGTGTCGTCGTCGATGAGCGCCGGCAGCCGCGCGGCCATGGAATTGCCCGCAACGCCCCGCTCGCACCAGCGGGCGATGTTGAACGCCACGTCCTCGGCGGTGAAGGCCTCGCCGTTCGACCAGGTCACGCCGTCGCGCAGGTGCAGGACGTATTCCGTGGCCTCGTCGTTCACGTCCCAGCTTTCGAGCAGCATGCCCCGGAAGGTGCCGTCGGGGCGGTACTCCACGAGATACTCGAGCCAGCCGCGTCCGAAATTCGCGGTCTCCGGCCAGTCCCAGGTGCGCGGGTCGCCGAGCGGGCGGAGCGTCATCGCCACGCGCAGGGTGCCGCCCTGGCGCGCGGTGGTCTGCGCCGCCGCGGGGCCCGGCCCGGCGGCCCGGAGAGCCAGCGGCGGCCATGTCCGATCCCGTGCACCCTTGCCCGACAAGATGACGGCTCGGGCAGAAGGGGTCGCAAAAAAAGGGATACGAGGGGACATGTCCGGATTGGCTGGATTGATCGCCAAGCGCCTCGCGCTTGGCCTGCTGACGCTTCTGATCATTTCGATCATCATCTTCGGCGCGATGGAGGCGCTCCCGGGCGACACCGCCCAGCAGATCCTCGGACAGGGAGCCACACCCGAGGCGCTCGCCTCGCTCCGCGAGGAACTCAACCTCAACGACCCGCTGCCGGTGCGCTATCTCGCCTGGTTCGGCAATGCGCTCCAGGGCGACTTCGGCATTTCGGTGGCCAACCAGCGCCCGGTGGCCCAGCAGCTCGGCCCGAGGTTCTCGAACACCCTTTTTCTCGCGACCTTCGCCGCGGCCATCGCGGTGCCGCTGGCGCTCACCCTCGGCGTTCTCGCAGCACTCTTGCGTAACTCGATCTTCGACCGTGTGGTCAACGCCGGCGCGCTGGTTTCGATCTCGTCGCCCGAGTTCTTCCTCGGCTACATCCTCATCCTCGTTCTCGCGGTGCAGAACCCGATCTTCCCGCCCATCGCCAGCGTCCAGCCCGGAATGGACTTCTGGCTCCGGGTCGAGATGTCGTTCCTGCCGGCCCTCACCATGGCCCTCGTGGTCATGGCCTACATGATGCGGATGACCCGGGCGGCGATCATAAACCTTCTCGCCTCGCCCTATATCGAGATGGCGCGCCTCAAGGGCGTGCCGCAGGGCAGGGTGATCGTGAAGCACGCCCTGCCGAACGCGCTCGCACCCATCATCAACGTCGTCGCCCTGAACCTCGCCTACCTCATCACCGGGGTGGTGCTCGTCGAGGTGGTGTTCGTCTATCCCGGCGTCGGCCAGCTTCTCGTCGACAGCGTGTCGAAGCAGGACGGACCGGTGGTGCAGGCCTGCTGCCTCATCTTCGCGGCGACCTTCATCCTCTTCAACCTCATCGCGGACGTCGGGTCGATCGTGACCAACCCGCGCCTCCGGCATCCGAAATAGGGGAAGCGATAGATGGCAACCTTCTCGATCATCTACTTCGCGCTCCTGATCGCGGCGACCGCGGCGGCGGCCTACTTCAAGAACACCACGGCCCTTCTGCTGCTGTTCGCGCTGCTGCTCCTGTCGTTCCTCGCGGGACTGCTCGGCGGCAGCACCGTGCTCATCGGCTTCACCATCGCAGCGGGGCTCTTCGCGGCGGCGGCGGGGGTGTCCTACAGCTTCCGGGAGGCGCTCATCGTCGTCCTGCCCGAAGGGGGCGCGAAGCTCATGCGCACCGCGCCGCTGACCGCCGCCTTCGGCCTCCTGGTGGTTCTCACCTACATCGTCGCGGCGGTCTTCGCGCCCGTCATCGCCCCCTTCGGAGAGGCGGAAGTGGTCGGCGGCGCCTTCGCGCTGCCCGACGACCAGATGCTTCTCGGTGGCGACCAGCTCGGCCGCGACCTCTTCTCGCGGCTCATCTACGGGGCGAGAAACACCGTCGGCGTCGCCATCGTGACGACCACGCTCGCCTTTCTTCTCGGCACCGTCGCGGGGCTCGTCGCCGCGACCATGGGCGGCTGGGTCGACCAGCTGATGGGCCGCATCGTCGATATTCTGCTCGCCATCCCCCAGCTCATCTTCGCGCTTCTGCTGCTCACCATCTTCGGGGCGGGCATCGTCGAGCTGACCATCGTCATCGCCGTGCTCTACTCGCCGCTCGTCTTCCGCCTGACCCGCGCGGTCGCGGGCAACATCGTGGTGATGGACTACATCGAGGCCGCGCGCCTCAGGGGCGAGAGCACCTGGTATCTCGTCTCCCGCGAGGTCCTGCCCAACATCACGGCACCGCTCGCCGCGGAGTTCGGCCTCAGGTTCTGCTTCGTGTTCCTCGCGATCTCGGCGCTGTCGTTTCTCGGTCTCGGAATCCAGCCGCCCACGGCGGACTGGGGGTCGATGGTGCGCGAAACCGCCTCCCTCATCTCCTTCGGCCTCGTCACGCCGCTCATTCCCGCGGGCGCCATCGCGCTTCTGACGGTGGCGGTGAACTTCGTGGTCGACTGGATGCTGCAAATCTCCTCGGGCCTGAAGGAGTAACCCAATGGCACGTGAAAAGTCCGTTCTGCTCGACATCAAGGACCTCCGCATCGAGGGCTATTCCGACGAGGAATGGATCGAGATCGTCCACGGCATCGACCTCACCCTCCACCGCGGGGAGGTGATGGGCCTGATCGGCGAATCCGGCGCGGGCAAGTCGACCATCGGCCTCGCGGCGATGGGCTTCACCCGCGACGGCTGCCGGATTTCCGGCGGCTCGGTGGTCTTCGACGGCATCGAGCTGACCAATGCCTCGCGGGGCGAGAAGCGGGCGCTGCGCGGCTCGCGCATCGCCTACGTCGCGCAATCGGCGGCGGCCTCGTTCAACCCCGCCCACCGGATCATCGACCAGCACACCGAAAGTGCCCGGCTCCACAGGACCGAGAACTGGCGCGAGGGCAGGGAGGACGCGATCGACCTCTACCGGCGGCTGAGGCTGCCGAACCCCGAGGAGATCGGCTTCCGCTACCCCCACCAGGTGTCCGGCGGTCAGCTTCAGCGGGCGATGACGGCGATGGCGATGTCGTGCCGGCCCGACCTCATCATCTTCGACGAGCCGACCACCGCGCTCGACGTGACGACCCAGATCGAGGTGCTCGCCGCGATCCGCGATATCGTCGAGCAGTTCAACACCGCCGCGCTCTACATCACCCACGACCTCGCGGTCGTCGCCCAGATGGCCGACCGCATCAAGGTGCTCCTGAAGGGCGACGAGGTCGAGGAGGCGGAGACGCGCAAGATGCTGGCCGACCCGCAGGAGGACTACACGAAGTCGCTCTGGGCGGTGCGGAGCTTCGAGCGCGCCGAGAAACCGCGCCCGTCCGAGGGCACGACGCCGCTCGTCTCCGTGCGGGGCGTCTCGGCGTCCTACGGAACGGTGCAGGTGCTCCATGACGTGAGCTTCGACATCCACCGGGGGCGGACGGTCGCGGTCGTGGGCGAGTCGGGATCGGGCAAGTCGACCACGGCACGGGTCATCACCGGCCTCCTGCCGCCCACGGAGGGCCATGTCGCGTTCAACGGCGAGCCGCTGCCGGCGCGTTACTCCGACCGGACCAAGGACCAGCTGCGGCAGGCGCAGATGATCTACCAGATGGCCGACACCGCGCTGAACCCGAAGAAATCGATCGGCGAGATCATCGGCCGGCCGGCCCAGTTCTACAGCGGGTTGAAGGGCCCGGCGCTCAAAAAGCGCGTCGACGAGCTTCTGGACGAGATCGAGCTAGAGCCATCGCTCTATTATCATCGCCTTCCGTCGGAACTCTCGGGGGGCCAGAAGCAGCGCATCGGCATCGCCCGGGCGCTCGCGGCGGAGCCCTCCTTCATCATCTGCGACGAGATCACCTCGGCCCTCGACCAGCTCGTCGCGGAAGGCATCCTGAGGCTTCTCGACAAGCTCCAGAAGGAGCTCGACCTCGCCTACATGTTCATCACCCACGACCTCGCGACGGTGAAATCCATCGCCGACGAGGTGGTGGTGATGAAGGAGGGAAAGGTCGTCGAGGCCGGCGGCAAGACCGAGATGTTCACGCCCCCGCACCACGCCTACACCGACCTCCTCCTGTCGTCGGTTCCCGAGATGGACCCCGACTGGCTCGACAACCTCCTCGAGGAGCGTGGGCTCGAGAACGTGGGCGAGGCGGCCTCGAAGCAGATCTGACCTCCATGCGCCCGGGCCTGCCCGTCGCCCCCTGCAGCCCTCGATGACCCGGCGGCGGCATCTTCTGATCGGCGGCGCGGCCGCCACGGGTGCGGCGGTCGCCGGCGGTGGCGCCGCCGCCTTCCGGCTCCACGCCGCCCCCCGCCGAGGTCCGTACCTGACGGAGGCTCACCTTGCGGCGCTTCGGTCCGCCGAGTTGCCCCGGCCGAGGGTGCTGTTCGTCGGCAATTCGATGGTGCTCCGCAACGATCTTGCCGACCGCGTGGCCGACAGGGCCTTGGCTGACGGCGTCGCACTCTCGACGGCGGTGGCTTCCGCGAATGGTGCCAGGCTCGTTGAAACCGTGCGACTGTCGGGGTTTCGCGCGGTGCTGCGCCGGGACTGGGATGCGGTGGTCTTGCAGGACTTCACCAAGACGCCCCTGCGCGGCATCGACCGGTGGGGGTCGGCTCGCGCCGTCGGACTCATCGCCCGCACCGCCGCGCCCGCGCCTTTGCTGCTCTACCCGCCGAACCCGGCGCGTGGAGACAACGCCGTCTACCGCGACGCGGGCTTTCTGACCGCCGAGCCGTCTTCTCCCCGGGGCTTTGCGGATCGCGCCATGTCGCATTACGGCTCGCTGGGCCACAGGGTCGTACCGGTTCCTCACAGCTGGATCGACGCTGCAGAGGCGGGCGCGCCGCTCTACGAGGAGGACGGGCACCACCCGAGCCCGGCGGGCACGGACCTCATTGCGGGTTTGATCTGGACGGAGCTTGCGGCGCTGCTCTGATCCCAGAAAAAAAAAAGGGACCCCTTGGGGCCCCTTCTTCAACGTCGTCGCGCGCTGGCGCCTTACGCGAACCACCACCGCTGGTAGGAGCGCGCGCCGTCGAGCTCCCAGTTCGACGCGATCTGCTCGGTGTGCATGACGTTGTCGCGCCGCCCGCCGATCCGGTTGACGAAGATCGGGATGAGAACCGGGCTCTCGTCGCGCACGAGCTGGCTCATCTCGGTGTACATCTCGGTCCGCCGCATCGGGTCGAGTTCGGCCTTGGCCTCGAACAGGAGGCTGTCGAAGCGTTCGTTCGACCAGCGGCCCTCGTTCCACGCCACGCCCGACTGGAACACGAGGCTGAAGATCGAATCCGGCGTCGGCCGCGCCCCCCATTGCACCACCGGGAAGGGCTCCACGAGCCAGATATTGGCCCAGAAGTTGTCCGCCGGCTGACGCTTCGGAGTGATGTTGATGCCCGCGGGCCGCGCCTGCTCGGAGAACAGCGTGACCATGTCGACCGCCCCCGAGATCACCGAGTCCGACGCGTGGACGGTGATGTCCATCGACGACATGCCGGCCTTCTCGAGGTGGAACTTCGCGCGGTCGGGGTCGTAGGTGCGCTGCTCGAGGGGCTCGAAGAACGGGAAGGTCTCGTTCAGCGGCGTGTCGTTGCCGACCGAGGCGTTGCCGAAGAAGATCTTCTCGACGATCTCCTCGCGGTTCATCGCGTACTTGAACGCGAGCCTCGCGTCGATGTTGTCCATCGGCGCGCGGTCGGCCATGCCGGGAATGGTGACGTGGCTGCCCGAGGGCACGTTGTCGATGACGATGCCGGGCGCGCGGCCGAGCATGCCCACGGTCTTGAGGTCGACCGAGGTGATCGCGTCGACCTGGCCGGTGACGAGGGCGGTCTGGCGGGCGTTCGCGTCGTTCAGCGTGATCATCGACACTGCGTCGAACCACGCGCCCTCGTCGATCCGGTGCCAGTCCTCGTGGCGGACGAATTCCGAGCGCACGCCGGGCTCGTGGCTGACGAACCTGTAGGGGCCCGAGCCGATTTCCGAGCGCCAGTCGGCGGTGCCGTCGTCGTTCGCGGGAACGATGATGAGGTGGTAGTCGGTGAGGATGTAGGGCCAGTCGGCGGTGCCGGTCTCGAGTTCGAAGACCACCGTGTGATCGTCTTCGGCGCGCATCTCGGTGACCACATTGAGAAGCGCCTTCGCCGCCGAGGTGGCGGCCTCGCCCCGGTGGTGGTTCATCGACGCGATGACGTCGTTGGCGGTCACCGGGCGGCCGTCGTGGAACGTGGCGCGCTCGTTCAGCTTGAAGGTCCAGACCTTGGCGTCGGGGCTCGCCTCCCACTCGGTGGCGAGGTCGGGGCCGAGCGCGTTCTCGTTGGTGATCTCGGTGAGGTAGGAATAGGCGCAGCAGCCGATCTGGATCTGCAGCACCGATTGCCAGGTGCCGGGGTCGAGGCCGTCCGAGGTGTTGCCGTCGTGGATGCCGACCCGGTAGGTGCCGCCGCGCTTGGGCGTCTGGGCCTGGACTTTCGTGCCCCACATCGTCGAGGCGGCCGCGGCCGTCGCGCCGGTGTAGAGGGCCCCTTCCATGAAGCGGCGGCGTCCGATCCGGTGGCGCCGCGCGGCCTCAATGATCCGCGCGAGTTTAATGTCGTTTTCTCGATTGCTCATGTTCGCTCCCTTTCGAAGTGAGCCGTACCTTAATGATGATGGCGCCAATACTGAAACGCTAAGGCGGGGATGCAAGGACAAACCCCGGGAGATGTCGCAAAAAGGGACATATTGGTCGTTTTTCGGCCCCGCCCGCCCCGTCGCCGGAGGCGTTTCAGAAATTCCGTCCGACCCTCGCGTTGCGGAACTCGGTCGGGCTGGTGCCGATCTCGGAGCGGAAGGCGCGGCTGAAGTAGGCGGGCGAGCCGAACCCGGTCGCCTTCGCGATGGTCTGCACGGGCTGCGCGGTGTCGCGCAGGAGCCGGCGCGCCTCGTAGAGCCGCCGGTCGATCAGCAGCGCCAGCGCGGAGCGTGCGCAGGTCGCCCGGCAGGCGCGGGAGAGATGCGTGGGCGTCACGCCGAGGTCGGCGGCATAGTCGGCGACACCCTTCTGAAGGCGGAAATCGCGTTCGACGACCGCGGTATAGGCCGCCGCCAGCCGGTCGGCCGCCCGCTCTCGCCGGCCGGTATCGAGGGTCGTCTCCGACGCGCGGCGCTTCAGCCAGACCGAGACGAGGCCCGAGAGGTGATAGAGTTCCGCCGAGGTCTCGCCGTCGTCGGTATGCGCGGCGCGTTCCAGCTGTTCGATGAGCCCGGTGAGTTCGGCCTGCATCCGCCCTTCCCGGCAGCGGATGTGCAGGGGCTCCTCGGGCCAGTCGAGCGAGGGGTCCTGCGGCAGGAACACCGCGAAGCCGAGCACCTGGCCCAGCATGTCGAAGCCGTGCATCGTGCCCGGCGGCAGAAAGAGCGCGTTGTGGGCGCCGTAGCCCCGCGTCGAGCCGTTCATGGTGATCCGCCCCGAGCCCCGGGTGAACCACAGGAGCACGGGACGCGAATAGCTGCGCATCGCCTCGACGCGCCAGCGCCCGCCATGGGCGAGGCGGGCAAGGCCCATGACCTCGACCGCCGCGGGACGGCGCGGCGTGTCCATCATGCTGGCGCCATGCGGTGCCAGATGCAGTCGTCTCTTCAAGGTTGCCCCCAAGCAGCCCAAGCAGGTTTTCAGCCAGGCCCCAGCCTGCACTCAGGCATCGCCGGGGTCAATCCGCCGCCAGCCGGACATCCGGGCACGAAACCAGCTTCGTTGCCGTTTTGCATATTGTCGGGTCTGGATCGCGACATTGTTTCGCAAACCGGCCAGATCGAGCGCTCCGTCGAGGTGGGCCATGACTTCGGCCGCCCCGATCGCCTTCGCCGAGGGCAGGGCGGGGTGCCAGCCCGGCCGGTTCGCGCGCGCCTCCTCGAGAAGCCCTGCGTCGAGCATCGCGTCGAAACGCGCCTCGATGCGCGGGTTGAGCCAGTCGGGCGGCGCCTCGAGAAGAAGGGCCGTCGCGTTTTCGACCGGCAGAAGGGGCGGGCCGGTCTCGTCCTGCCAGGCGGCGATGCCCCGGCCCGTGGCCGTCAGCACCTCCCAGGCCCGTTGCACCCGGCGGGGGTTGGCGGTGTCGATCCGCGCGCGGCTCCCGGCGTCGAGTTCGGCCGCCATGGCGGCGAGCCCGGCCTCGGCGAGCCGCGCCGTGGCCGCCTCGCTGACGGCCGCGGGCACGTCGGGGATGTCCGCCAGCCCCCCGGTCAGCGCGGCGAAGTAGAGCCCCGTGCCGCCGACGACGACGGGTCGGGGGCCGGCGATGAGCGGGGCGACGTCCCTGAGCCATTGACCGACCGAATAGGCCGCTCCGCGCGGCACCTGGCCGTAGAGCCGGTGCGGCACGCGGGCTTCGTCCGAAGGTGAGGGACGCGCTGTAAGGATCCGCCATTCCTCGAAAACCTGGAGCGCGTCGGCGTTGACGATCCGCCCGCCGCCGGCCTCGGCGATGGCCATGGCGAGGGCCGACTTGCCGCTCGCGGTCGGCCCGGCGATGAGCACCGGGCGGTCGTCGGGCACCTCTCTCGCGAGCTTTCGCCAAGCCACCTTGCAGCCCCGCCCTTCTCCCGTTGAACCTCCCGCGCTTTTGCGACATTTTGCGCGCGGGCGAAAGCGGCGGCACCGGGGGCGGCATGGGCGAGACGGCAGCAGTGAGCGAAACGGCCGCGACAGGCGACACGTCTCCGGGCCCGAGGCCCCGCTACCGGCGCGTCCTTCTGAAGATTTCCGGCGAGGCGCTGATGGGCGACCAGGGCTACGGCCTGCATCCGCCCACCGTCCGCCGCATCGCCGAGGAGGTGAAGAGCGTCCACGACCTCGGGGTCGAGCTCTGCATGGTGATCGGCGGTGGCAACATCTTCCGCGGGCTCGCGGGCTCGGCGCAGGGCATGGAGCGGACTACCGCCGACTACATGGGGATGCTGGCGACGGTGATGAACGCGCTCGCCTTGCAATCGGCCCTCGAGGACCTCGGCGTCTTCACCCGGGTGATCTCGGCGATCACGATGAACGAGGTGGCCGAACCCTACATCCGCCGCCGGGCGATCCGCCACCTCGAGAAGAAGCGCGTCTGCATCTTCGCCGCCGGCACCGGCAACCCCTATTTCACCACCGACACCGCCGCGACGCTGCGCGCCAACGAGATGGATTGCGAGGCGATCTTCAAGGGCACCAAGGTCGACGGGGTCTACGACAAGGACCCCAAGAAGCACGCCGACGCGAAACGCTACGACCGGGTGAGCTACGACGAGGTGCTGCAGAAGCATCTCGGCGTGATGGACGCTTCGGCCATCGCGCTGGCGCGCGACAACAACCTGCCGATCATCGTCTTCTCGCTCGACGAGCCGGGCGGCTTCAGGGGCATCCTCGCGGGGCAGGGCACCTATACAACCGTCGGCGGATAGCGCTATAGACGGCCATCACACGAGCAGGAAGGGTCCGGAAAAGCCCGATGTCAGACGATTTCGAACTCGACACAGACGACCTGACGCGCCGCATGGACGGCGCCATCGCCAATCTCCGCTCCGAGTTCGCCTCGCTGCGGACGGGCCGCGCCTCGGCCTCCATGCTCGACCCGGTGCAGGTCGAGGCCTACGGGCAGATGACCCCGGTGAACCAGGTCGGCACGGTGAACGTGCCCGAGCCGCGCATGGTGACCCTCAACGTCTGGGACAAGTCGCTGGTCGGCAAGGTCGAGAAGGCGATCCGCGAGAGCGGGCTCGGGATCAACCCCCAGCTCAACGGCACGATCATCATGCTGCCGATCCCCGAATTGAACGAAGAGCGCCGTCGCGAGTTGACCAAGGTGGCCGCGCAATATGCCGAAAGCGCGCGTGTCGCGATCAGGAACGTGCGCCGCGACGGGATGGACAGCGTGAAGAAGGCCGATATATCGGAGGATGACCGGAAGTTCTGGGAAGCCGAGGTTCAGGATCTGACCGATCGCTACATCGCCCAGATCGACGCCGCTCTGGAGACGAAACAGGCGGAAATCATGCAGGTGTGACCCCGGCGCACGTCCTGCGCCCAATCGCCGTGCAGCCAAGGTTACGGCACAGTAACGTCACATTATGATCCGAAGGCTAGCTTCGGGGCAGGGGCAGCAGGAATTGGAACGAAGATGTTGATGAGAAACGAAGCGCGTCTTGGGCCGGCCCATGTCGCGGTCATCATGGACGGCAATGGCCGCTGGGCGCAGAAGCGCGGCAAGCCGCGGCTCTTCGGCCACCACGCCGGGGCGAAACGGGTCCGCGAGATCGTGGCGGCCTGCCCCGACCTCGGGGTGAAATACCTCACCATCTTCGCCTTCTCCACCGAGAACTGGAAGCGCACGCAGGCCGAGGTTTCGGGGCTGATGCGGCTCTTTCACCGCTATCTCACCCGTGAGACGCAGTCGCTGGTCGAAAACGGCGTCCGGGTGCGCTTCATCGGCGACCGCATGAAGCTCGAGCCCACGCTCGTCGAACTCATGGACAACCTCGAACTCATGACCTCGCGCAACGACCGCGTTCACCTGACCGTCGCCCTCAACTACGGCGGGCGCGACGAGGTGACCCGGGCCGCGCGGCGGCTCTGCCGCGAGGTCGCGGCGGGGCGGATCGACCCCGAGCACGTCGACGCCGAGGAACTTGCCCGCTATCTCGACACCTATGTCCTGCCCGACCCCGACCTCGTGATCCGCACCTCCGGCGAGGCGCGGATCTCGAACTTCCTGCTCTGGCAGTCGGCCTACGCGGAATACGAATTCGTCGACACGCTCTGGCCCGACTTCACGAAAGAGGAATTCGCGAAGGTTGTGGCGGGTTACGCCGCGCGCGACCGGCGCTTCGGCGCCGTGGTGGGATGACAGCGGGCGCGCGCTGGTCGGACCTTCGTACGCGCGTCCTCACCGGTGCCGCGCTGGCCATCGGCGGGGGCGCGGCGATCGCCCTCGGCGGCGCGGTCTTTCTCTTCGTCACCGCGCTCGCCGCCGGCATTCTCGTCTGGGAGCTGACCCGGATGGTCGCGCCCGAGGTCGACAACCGCGCGGTCATCCTCGCCCTTCTCTCGGCGCTCGCCGTCGCGATGGCGGGCGAGTTCGAGTGGGGCTGGGCGATCTGCCTCGCCGTCCTGCCCGCCGTCCTCGGCCTTCTCACCCTCGGCCCCCGGCGCTGGCTGTTCTTCGTCTACGCCCTCGCGATTCAGGGCGCGGCCTATGAGCTCACCGTCTTCCGGGCCGACTACGGGGTGAAATGGCTCTTCTGGCTCCTTCTCGTCGTCGTCGTCACCGACATCGCGGGGTATTTCGCGGGCCGGGCCTTCGGGGGGCCGAAATTCTGGCCAAGCATCAGCCCCAAGAAGACCTGGTCGGGCACGGTGGCCGGCTGGGTCGCCGCCGGCCTCGTCGGCGCGGCATTTCTGGCCTTTACGGCGGCCGGTCCTTCCGTGATCCTCCTGTCCATGCTCCTGTCGCTTTCCGCCCAGATGGGCGACATCGCCGAAAGTGCCCTGAAACGCTCCGTCGGCGTGAAGGACAGCTCCGACCTCCTGCCGGGCCACGGCGGGCTCTTCGACCGGTTCGACGGTGTGCTCGGCGCCAGCGTGTTCATGCTCGCCGTCGCGCAACTCACCGCAGGGCCGGGTCTCGTCTGATGCGGCGGGTGACGATCTTCGGCGCGACCGGCTCGATCGGCTGCCAGACGGCGGAGCTGATCGCGCGCGACCCGGACGGTTACGAGGTGGTGGCGCTCACGGGCGGGCGCAACGTCGCGAAGCTCGCCGAACAGGCGATCCTTCTCGGCGCCGAAATCGCCATCACCGCCGACGAGAGGCTTCTTGGAGACCTGCGCGAACGGCTGGCGGGAACGGGCATCGCGGCGGCGGCCGGGCAGGCGGCGCTTCTCGAGGCCGCGTCGATGCCCGCCGACTGGGTGATGTCGTCGATCGTCGGCGCGGCGGGCCTCGCGCCGGGGCTTCTCGCCCTCGCCCACGGCACCACGCTCGCACTTGCCAACAAGGAGAGCCTCGTCACCGCCGGCCCGCTCCTGATGGGCACCGCGCGCGCGCACGGGGCGACGGTGCTGCCGGTCGACAGCGAGCATTCGGCGGTGTTCCAGGCGCTCGTCGGCGAGGACATCGCCTCGGTCGAGCGCATCATCATCACCGCCTCGGGAGGCGCGTTCCGCGACTGGCCGGCCGAGCGCCTCGCCCATGCGACGCCCGACGAGGCGGCCTGTCACCCCAACTGGGACATGGGCCAGCGGATCACGATCGACAGCGCGAGCCTCTTCAACAAGGCGCTGGAACTCATAGAGACACATGAGTATTTCGGCGTTGCGCCCGGCAGGATCGAGGCGGTGATCCACCCCGAGAGCCTGGTGCATGCGCTCGTGGGCTTCACCGACGGCGCGCTCATGGCCCATGTCGGCCCGCCGGACATGCGCCACGCCATCGGCTACGCTCTGAACTGGCCCGAGAGAAAGCCCCTGCCGGTCGAACGGCTCGATCTCGCGAAGATCGGCCAGCTCACCTTCCGTGCGCCCGACGAGGCGCGCTATCCCGCCCTCAGGCTCGCCCGGGAGGTGATGGAGACCGGCGGACTGGCCGGCGCGGTGTTCAACGGCGCCAAGGAAGTCGCGATGGACGCCTTCATCGCCCGGCGCGTCGGATTCCTCGACATGGCCCGTGTCGTCGAGGAAACCCTCTCGAAAATGTCGGGTGATGGCCTTGGCTCCGCCCAGATCACCCTTGATAGCGTGACCGAAGCGGACCATCTGGCACGCATGAGGGCCAGCGAGGCCATTGCCGCAATCGAGAGCATCGAGGCTTAACGGATAATGGACATCATCGGGCTGGTACCCTCCTTCGGCGGGTTGATCTGGACCATCGGCGCGTTCGTCGTCGCGCTGTCGATCATCGTCGCCGTGCACGAATACGGCCATTACATCGTCGGACGCTGGTCGGGAATCGAGGCCGACGTGTTCTCGATCGGCTTCGGCCCGGTGCTGGCGTCGCGCATCGACAGGCGCGGCACCCGCTGGCAGATCGCCGCGCTGCCGCTCGGCGGCTACGTCAAGTTCAAGGGCGACGCCAACGCGGCCTCGGCGAAGGGCGACGAGGAGGTCCTGAGCCACCTCACCCCCGAGGAACGCCGGGCGACGATGCACGGCGCGCCGCTCTGGGCGCGGGCGGCCACGGTCTTCGCCGGCCCCGCCTTCAACTTCATCCTGTCGTTCTTCGTCTTCGGCGCGGTCCTGCTCCTGCGGGGCGTGGCGTCGGACCCGCTCACCATCGAGGAACTGCGCCCTATGCCGGGCGACTACGCGCTCGAGGCCGGCGACCAGATCGTCGCCATCGCCGGCGAGACAACGCCGGGGCTCGACGGGTTCGACGGGTTTCTCGACCGGCTGCCGGTGGAACCGGTGCTCGACTACGACGTCCGCCGGGACGGAGAGATCCTGTCGGTGCCGGGCCCCTATCCCTACCCCTCCCACGCCGCCGCGATCACACCGTCCTCGGCCGCAGAGGAGGCGGGGCTCGAGGAGGGCGACGTGATCCGCGCGGTCGACGGGCAGCCCGTCTTCGCCTTCTCGCAGCTGCGCGAGATCGTCGGGGCGTCGGACGGCGAGCCGATGACGCTGGAGGTCTGGCGCGACGGCGAGACCCTCGAGGTCACGCTGACGCCGCGCCGGATGGACCTGCCGCTCGAGGACGGCGGCTTCGAGACGCGCTGGCTCATCGGCATCTCGGGCGGTCTGTTCTTCGAGCCGGCCTCGGAGACGCCGTCGCTCGCGGAGGCGGCGGAATACGGCGTCGACCAGACGATCTTCATCATCCGCTCGTCGCTCTCGGGGCTCTACCACATGGCGGTGGGTGCGATCTCGTCGTGCAATCTTTCGGGCCCCATCGGCATCGCCGAGACCTCGGGGCAGGCCGCGAGTGCGGGCTGGATCAGCTTCATCTGGTTCATCGCGGTGCTGTCGACGGCGGTGGGGCTTCTGAACCTCTTCCCGATTCCGGTGCTCGACGGCGGCCACCTGGTGTTCCACGCCTGGGAGGCGCTCACGGGCCGTCCGCCGTCGGACCGCGCGCTGAACGCGATGATGACCGTGGGGCTCGGGCTCATGCTCACGCTCATGGTCTTTGCCCTTACAAACGACATCTTCTGTCCCTGAGGTGCCGGGTTTTCGCCCCAAAGAGGTCACATTCAGCCGGTATCCGAGGGGCGGAACATGACCATTCAGGTGGGACAGATGCAGACCATCAGGGCCGGTTACGAAGGCTTGACGCTTCTTTTCGATCTCAACTGGGATCGGATCTTCTATCTGGCGACGCTCGTCGGCGCGCTGGCGGCCGGTGGCGCCGTGGGCACCCTGATGATCCGCTTCTGATCCGCGTCTGACGGGCGGCTCCGACCGGAGCCCCTTCGCCGACGGATTTTGACAAAGCCCGGCCTTTCGCCTACTCGAAACAAAAGGGGCAGAACGAGCAGGGCGGGGGACATGACACTTTTCAAAGGTCGGCCGGAACGGGCGTCGCTTCTGCGTATCGCCGTGTTTCTTCTGGTCATCGCCTTCGCCGGCGCCCCGCGCCCCGCGGTGGCGCAGGATTTCGCCTTCTCCTCGGTCGCGGTCGAGGGCAACACCCTCATCGAGGCCGCCACCATCGCCGCGCTGGCCGATATACCGCGGGGCGAGACGGTTTCGGCCTCCGAGTTGGCCGACCGCCAGCAGGCGGTGCAGGCCTCGGGCTTCTTCCAGAGCGTCGAGTTCGTCCCCCAGGGCAACCGTCTCGTGATCCGGGTCGTCGAGCGCCCGGTCGTCAACCGCATCAACATCGAGGGCAACCGCGCCATCGACGACGCGGCCCTGCTGCCGCTTTTGTCGTCGCGGCCGCGCCGGGTCTACTCGCCACAGGCCGCCGAGGCCGACGCGCTGGCGATTCAGTCGGCCTATGCCGAGGCCGGCCGCTTCGCCGCCACCGTGCGCCCGGCGATCATCCGGCGCGCCAACAACCGGGTCGATCTCGTCTTCGAGGTCGTCGAGGGACGGGTGGTCGAGATCGAGCGCGTGGGTTTCGTGGGCAACCGCGCCTATTCCGACCGGCGGCTGCGCCGGGTGATCGATTCGAAACAGGCCGGCGTGCTGCGCGCGCTCATCCAGCGCGACACCTTCGCCGAGGGCCGCATCGAGTTCGACCGCCGCCTCCTGCAGGACTTCTACGCCTCGCGCGGCTATGCCGACTTCCGGGTGCTCGACGTCGCCAGCGAATTCTCGCGCGACCGCGGCGCCACCTTCGTCACATTCACCGTCTCCGAGGGCCAGCGGTTCCGGTTCGGCACGATCGGTGCCTCCACCAGCCTGCCGGAGGTCGATATCGCCACGTTCCGCCGGGCGATTCGCATCCGCCCGGGGCGGACGTGGTCGCCCGTCGCCCTCGACAACGAGATCGCGCGGCTCGAACGGCTCGCGCTGCGCGAGGGACTCGACTTCGTGCGCGTCGACCCCGAGATCACCCGCAACCCCCGCGCCGGCACCCTTGACGTGAATTTCCGGATCGTGCGGGGGCACCGCACCCGACCAGACCATCGTCGATGTCGACGTGGTCGAGCAGCCCACCGGCACGCTCAGCTTCGGCGCGGCGTATTCCAGCGACACCGGCCCGGGGTTCGTCGCGGGGTTCTCGGAGTCGAATTTCCTCGGCCGCGGCCAGGCGCTCAGCTTCGACATCTCGATCGGCACCGGCGACCAGAACACCCAGCTGACCTTCACCGAGCCCTATTTTCTCGACCGAAACCTCTCGGTGAGCTTCTCGGTGTTCTACGAGACCACCGATTTCGACGACCAGAGCTTCTCGACGACCGAGCTCGGCTTCCGCACGTCGGCGAGCTTTCCCCTCAGCGAGAGCACGCGGCTGTCGTTCAGCTATCTGCTCGCCCAGGACCGGCTCTCGGGCACCTCGCCGTCGACCTCCGACATCATCCTCGCCGAGGACACCGACGTGGTGACGAGCCAGCTCGGCTATGAGCTCAGCTACGATTCGCGCCGCACCGGCCTCGACCCCGACCGCTTCTATCGCTTGAGCTTCGGTCAGGCCGTGGCCGGGCTCGGCGGCGATGCGCGCTTCGTGCGCACCTCGCTCTCGGGGGTCGCCGAACGCGAGGTCCTGCAGGGCGACGTCACGCTCCGGGCCCGGGCGCAGGCCGGCGCGGTGCTGAGCTTCGGCGGCTACGATACCCGCGCGAACGACCGCTTCTTCAACACCAGCCGGAAGATCCGGGGTTTTTCGCCGCGCGGCATCGGGCCGAGGGATTTCGAGGCGGACGACGAGGACGCGCTCGGGGGCAATTACGAGTTCTTCGGCAGCCTCGAGGCGGAATTCCCGCTCGGGCTGCCCGAGGAATACGGCATCACCGGCGGCGTCTTCGCCGATTTCGGCTCGGTCTGGGGGCTCGACGTCACCTGTGTGGGCTGCGTCACCCCGGTGGACGACGGCTTCGCGCTGCGCTCGGCGGTGGGGGTCGCCCTTCTGTGGGACACGCCGATCGGGCCCCTGCGGTTCAATTTCGCGGTGCCGGTGTCGACGGAAGAGGGCGACCGGACGCGGAGCTTCAACTTCGACATCGTGGCGCAGTTCTGACCCATGCGCCCGGCCGCCGCCGCCCTCGCCGCGTTCTGCCTTCTCGCGGGGCCGGCCCCGGCACAGGAGGAGGGAACCGGCGGCGAGCCCCTGCAGAGCCCGGTGCTGATCCTCGACCAGGACCGGCTCTTCGCCGAGAGCCAGCTCGGCGCCGCGGCGCTGGGGCGCATCGAGGACGACGCGCGGGCGCTCGCGTCCGAGAACCGGCGCATCGAGGCGGAGCTTCTCGAGGAGGAGCGCGCGCTCACCGAGGAGCGGGCGCGCCTCACTGTCGAGGAGTTCACCGCCCGGGCGAACGCCTTCGACGACAAGGTCCAGCAACTGAGGGCGGAGCAGGACGCCAAGGCACGGGCGCTGGCGCGCGCCCGGGAGGAAGCGCGGGCGGACTTTCTCGGCGAGATCGGCGGGGTGCTGTCGGACATCGCCCGCGAGCGCGGCGCGGTGGTGATGCTCGACCGCCGGCAGGTGTTCCTGTCGGTCGACGCGATCGACGTCACCGACGAGGCGATCGTGCGCATCAACCGCGCCGTGTCCGACCCCGAGACCGCGGACTAAGCCTCCGGCTTGTGGGACCAATCCCGCCTTGCTAGGGAAGCGCGAGCAAACGAGGGCCGGGGATTGCCATGAGCGACACGATCACCACCGCCGACATCAACCTCATCCGGCGCGCGATCCCGCACCGCTACCCGTTCCTGCTCGTCGACAAGGTCGTCGAGATCGACGGCACGAAGCGCGGCGTCGGGGTCAAGAACGTCACCGTGAACGAGCCGTTCTTCCAGGGCCATTTCCCCCAGGAGCCGGTGATGCCGGGCGTACTCATCATCGAGGCCATGGCGCAGACATCGGCGGTGATCGTCTCGCTCGGCCAGAACCTCATCGATTCCGGCGCGCTGGTCTATTTCATGGGGATCGACGGCCCCCGGACCCCCGGGATACTTGGAGGCCGATGATATCCGCGCGGCCGCACGGGGCGTGAGAGCCGGGTACCAATCATCGGCCCTGAAATATCCCGGGGGAGCCGCGAACGCGGCGGGGGCAGCGCCCCCTCGTCAGCCGCGCCAGATCCAGCCGCCGCCGAGCACGCGCGTGCCGCCGGGTGCGTAGAACACCGCCGCCTGACCGGGACTGACACCTTCCTCGGGCGACAGAAGCTCGACCTCGGCCTCGGTGCCGGAGAGCGGCCGCAGCACGGCGGGGGCGGGGGGGCGGGTCGAGCGCAGCTTGACCTCGATCTCGCGGTCGGGGCCCGCGAAGTCACCGTCTCCGAGCCAGTTGATCTCGCGCACCGGGACCCGCCGGGTCGCGAGCATGTCCTTCGGGCCGACCACGACGCGGCGGGCCTCGACGTCGAGCTTCACGACGTAGAGCGGCTCGTCGAGGCCGCCGATGCCGAGCCCCCGGCGCTGGCCGACGGTGAAATGGATGACGCCGGGGTGCGCCCCCAGCACCCGCCCGTCGGCATGGACGATCTCGCCTGGCTCGGCGGCCCCGGGGCGCAGCTTCTCGATCACCGCGGCGTAGTTGCCGTCGGGCACGAAGCAGATGTCCTGGCTGTCGGGCTTCGACGCGACCGCGAGCCCGTAGCGCTCGGCGAGCGCCCGGGTCTCGGCCTTCGAGGCGAGCCCGCCGAGGGGAAAGCGCAGGTAGTCGAGCTGTTCGGCCGTGGTCGAGAACAGGAAATAGGACTGGTCGCGCGCGGCGTCTGCGGCGCGGTGCAGCTCGGGGCCGGCCGGCCCCGCCGCACGGCGGATGTAGTGACCCGTCGCCATGCAGTCGGCGTCGAGGTCCCGGGCGGTCCCGAGGAGGTCCCTGAACTTCACCCGTTCGTTGCAGCGGATGCAGGGCACCGGCGTCGCGCCCGCGAGGTAGCTGTCGGCGAATTCGTCGATCACCGCGTCGCGGAAGATGTTCTCGTAATCGAGCACGTAATGGGGAAAGCCGCGTTCCTCGGCCACGCGGCGCGCGTCGTGGATGTCGACGCCGGCGCAGCAGGCGCCCTTCTTCTTCAGCGCCGCCCCGTGGTCGTAGAGTTGCAGCGTGACCCCGACGACGTCGTAGCCCTCGTCGGCGAGCATCGCCGCGACGACCGAACTGTCGACCCCGCCCGACATCGCCACGACCACCCGCGTCTCGGCGGGGGGCTTCGGGAAGCCGAGGGAGTTCACTGCGTGCGCGTCGAGCGCCATATCTTCTGTCCGGGATCGGGGAGTTTCGCGCGCAATATAGGAAAATCCCATCTACTCACAAGGCCCCGCTTCACCGGGCATTAAATCTCCCGTCCCATGGTCACGACGCTTTGAGGATGGGTGACGCGATGTATCTCAAGAAAGTCGAAGGCCGCCGCGCGGTGACGCTGCCCGACGGCACGGTGATGACGCGGGCCGACCTGCCGGACCCGAGAACGCGGCGCTGGGTGGCGAGCCGCAAGGCGGCGGTGGTGCGCGCGGTCGAAAGCGGGCTGATCTCGCGCCGCGAGGCGCTGGAGATCTACGCGCTGTCGGGCGAGGAACTCGACGGCTGGACCGAGGCGGTCGCCCGGCACGGGGAGGCCGCGCTGAAGGCGACCGCGTTGCAGCGGTATAGACAACCCACGGTTGATTAATATAATCCTTCCACAAGGTAACCGGCAGTTAACCAAATTCCGCCAGTAAAGATTTCGAAATCGAGCTACCTGCGGAGCAAGAACATGCGTGTCCTCCTCGTCGAAGACGACCCGACGACCTCGCGCAGCATCGAGTTGATGCTGACCCATGCGAACCTCAACGTCTATGCCACCGACCTCGGGGAGGAGGGGATCGATCTCGCCAAGCTCTACGATTACGACCTGATCCTGCTCGATCTCAATCTGCCCGACATGAACGGCCACGACGTCCTGCGCCAGCTCCGGCTCGCCCGCGTCGACACCCCGATCCTCATTCTCTCCGGTGCCGACGACACCGAGAACAAGATCAAGGGCTTCGGCTTCGGGGCGGACGACTACCTCACGAAGCCGTTCCACCGCGACGAACTCGTCGCGCGGATCCATGCCATCATCCGCCGCTCGAAGGGCCATGCGCAATCGGTCATCCGGACTGGGAAGGTCGAGGTCAACCTCGACGCCAAGACCGTCGCCGCGGGCGGCCGCCCGGTGCATCTGACCGGCAAGGAGTACCAGATGCTCGAGCTTCTCTCGCTGCGGAAGGGCACCACGCTGACGAAGGAGATGTTTCTCAACCACCTCTACGGCGGCATGGACGAGCCGGAACTGAAGATCATCGACGTCTTCATCTGCAAGCTGAGAAAGAAGCTCGCCCAGGCCACCGAGGGCGACAACTACATCGAGACGGTCTGGGGCCGGGGCTACGTGCTGCGCGACCCCGAGCCCGAGGTCTCCGGCCCGCCGGTGGCCGCGTCCGCCTGAGACCCGCTGTCGAGAGGGCCCGCCCCCCGAGGGCCCGAAGCGCGGGGCGCGCGTCCTGCGGTGCCGGAGGCCCGCTTTTCCGGAAGGCTGGACGCGCCCTGCCATGCCCCCTAAACCAAGGCTGACCGGAGCGGAGGGGGTGGAATGGCGGCCACCGGCGGCATCGAGGACCCGATCGCCGAAAAGGATGT
>Ga0076930_100658_pt1 | contig 28258 bp, 29 predicted proteins | sample HotLakConsoUCCRE_FD_71149 | JGI IMG/M metagenome (GOLD analysis project Ga0076930, IMG submission 71149) | Hypersaline microbial mat communities from Hot Lake, Washington, USA - Hot Lake Consortium UCC-RE (version 3) (version 3) ...
CACCTGCGGCGCCTCGAACATCTCCTTCGGCCTGCCCAACCGGCACGGGATCAACGCCGCTTTCCTGCCCATGGCCATCGCCTCCGGCATGACCTCGGCGATCATGAACCCGGTCCGGCCGGTTGAGATGGAGGCGATCCGTGCGTCCAACATGCTGATGAACCACGACCCCAACGGCTCGAGTTGGATCGGCTTCGCGCGGGTCATGGAACAGGTCCAGGCCGGAACGCCCTATGCGGAGGCCGCCAAGGCCGGCAACGAGGCCGGTGGCGGTGGAAGGCGGCGGAGGCGGCGCGCTTAAGGGCGCGTTAACCGAAGGCCGCCAGGGTGGAGCGATGAGAGATGCTCCGATCCGCCCCCATGATCCCGATCTCTGGATCAACCAGATGTTCGCGTCGCAATCCGCCCGCTCGGGCGGCGTCGTGCGACGAAAGATCGACTGGGTCGACCGTGAGATCGGACGGGAGAGGCTTCTGACCGAGGTTCGGTCGCGGGGCTTCCACATGCTTGAAGCCGGCGGTCAGTTCATCGTGGTCTGTGCGCCAGGACCAATCCGGATGGTATGTTGAGACCCCAGAATATTCGCGAATATTCGGATCAGATTATTCGCGAATAATCTGACATTCACAGCCCGTAGAGCGCGCCGAACTTCGTCTCGAGATAGCCGAGCAGCGGCTCCTCCGTCGGCGCCTGTTCGGTCGCGGCCGCAATGGTGTCGAGCGGCTCCCGAAGGCCGCCGTGTCGTTGCAGCTTCTCCCGAAGCCAGTCCGTCGCAGGACCCGGGTCACCCGCCGCGAGATGCGCGTCGAGATCGGGCACCGCCTTGCGCAACGCCTTGTGCAGACAGCCCGCATAGACATTGCCCAGCGTGTAGGTCGGAAAATACCCGAAAAGCCCCAACGACCAGTGCACGTCCTGCAGAACGCCGTTCGATGGCCGATCCACGGCATAGCCGAAATCCGCCTCAAACCTCCGGTTCCAGGCCTCCTCCAGATCGATCACCTCGATCCTGCGCGCTATCAGGGCCCGCTCGAGGTCGGTGCGCAGGAGGATATGGAGGTTGTACTGCACCTCGTCGGCCTCCGTGCGGATGTAGCCGCTGTGCACTCCGTTCGCAGCCGCGTAGAGCGCGTCGGCATCGGCAAGGCCGAGATCACCGAAGGCGTCCCGCATTTCCGTCCAGAGCCAGCCGAGAAAGGCACGGCTGCGACCGAGCTGGTTCTCGTAGATCCGGCTCTGGCTTTCGTGCACGCCCATGGACACGCCAGAGCCGAGGGGTGTCAGCAGGTAGCGCGGGTCGATGTTCTGCTCGTAGGCGGCATGCCCGACCTCGTGGATCGTCGAGTAGAGACAGTTGAACGGGTCGGTGGGCGCCGTGCGCGTGGTGATCCGGACATCCTGCCCGGAGCCCGAAGAGAAGGGATGGACCGCCTTGTCGACGCGTCCACGTTTCATGTCGTAGCCGAAGACCTTTGCCACCTTGCGCGACAGCCGCATCTGCGCGTCTTCGTTGAACACACCCGAGAGCGCCGGCGCCGCAGGTTGTCCAAGCACCGCCTCGCGCAGCGCCACCAACCGCGGGCGCAGCCGCCCGAAAAGGGCGTCGAGTTCGCCCCCGGTCATGCCTGGCTCATAATCCTGCAGCATCGCGTCGTAGACGTCGCCGCCATTCGACAGCGCCGCCCCCTCTTCCCGCTTCAAGGCCACGACCTCGGCCAGCGTGGGCGCGAAGGCGTCGAAATCGTCTGCCGCCCGCGCCTCGGCCCAGATTCCCTGGGCCCGGGAGGTCACCCGGGCAATCTCGGCCGAAAGCCGCGCCGGCACCCGCGTGGCCCGGTCGAAGGCGCGCCGGATCAGGCGCACCTGCGCCCTGCCCTCCTCGTTCAGCGCGCCCGCGTCGAGTGCAGAGAGCCAGTCACCCACGCGCGGATCGGTTCTGCGGGCGTGCAGCACACCTTCCATTGCCGCCATTTCCTCGGCCCGCTGGGCTGCCGCGCCACGGGGCATCATCGTTTCCTGGTCCCAGCCGAGCCGCCCGGCCACCTGCTCGAGCGCCGCGGTCTCGCGCGCATGGGCCATGAGGTCCTCGAATGGGGCGGTCATGCAGTACCTCTCAGGGATTGCGGCAAGGGATAGCGTGCGAGGAACCGCGCACGCAGGATCAGCACCCAGAGCAGCACCGCCGTGGCCTGGTGCAGGATGCCCAGTTGCCAGGGCGCCGAGTAGAGCGCCGTGAAGATGCCGATGACGACCTGCAGGAAGATCACCGCCAGGACCGTGTTCATGGCGAAGCGCGTGTGCCCGTTGGGCGATCGGCGACCGCGGAGCCAGACGACGACGCCGAGCACCAGCAGCAGATAGCCCGCCATCCGGTGGATGAACTGCACCGTTCCCGCGTTCTCGAAGAGGTTCCGCCACCACGGGTCGAGCACCATGGGCTCGGGCGGAAGAAAGCCGCCTCCCATGTCGGGCCAGGTCGGGAACATCCGGCCCGCGTCGATGCCCGCGACCAGCGCGCCCAAGAGGATCTGCAGGAAGGCCAGATGCATCAGCCCCGTGCTCCCGCCGAAAAGTTGCGGCTCTGCGGAGCGGCGCGCCTGCAGAAGATCGGCCTCCCGCCGCCCCAGCCGGAACGTGTACCAGGCGATCACGCCGAGGATTACGAAGGCGAGCCCCAGATGCGTGGCGAGCCGGTAGGACGCCACGTCGAGCATTCCGGGTTCGAGTCCCGACGATACCATCCACCAGCCTATCGCCCCCTGCAGCCCGCCAAGGGCGCCGAGCAACAGCAGGCGGCCGGTCCAGCCCCGCGGCATCGTCCGGGTGACAAGGAACCAGAGGAACCCCAGCGCCCAGACGAGGCCGACAAAGCGTCCGAGTTGCCTGTGGCCCCATTCCCACCAGTAGATCACCTTGAATTCGTCGAGCGTCATGCCCGCGTTCTGCAACTGGTATTCGGGGATCTGGCGGTAGAGGTCGAACTCGCGCTGCCAGTCCTCAGCATTCAGGGGCGGAATCGCGCCCGTCACCGGCGCCCATTCCGTGATCGAGAGACCCGAATCTGTCAGCCGCGTCATGCCGCCCACGGCGATCATCACCACGACCAGCGCAAACAGCACCAGCAGCCAGATCCGTACCGCCCCACGCGCCCCGCTGCCGCCGGAGCGCTCAATCGCGCCCGTGGCCGCCGCCTGTTGCCGTCCGGGCGTCGCCACGTCCTCGAAGATCGCCCTCGGTTTCTTCGCCATGCCTCGCTCCTTTGGCCGGCAAGCTAGGCCTCACCCGTGACCCTCGCAAGCCACCGCCCTTGCTTCATCGGGACGCGGGTCAGCCGCGCTCCTTCCAGCGGACCATCTGCCGAAGCATGCCGTGGAGCATCTGCACCTCGGCCCGCGTCAGCGGCAGACGGCTCCACAGATTGCGCAGGTTGAGCCGCATGCCCTCTGCCTTCGTCTCGGGGAAGAAGAATCCCGCCTCGTCGAGCCGTTCTTCGTAATGGTCACCCAGCCGCTCGATCTCCAATCGCGTCGCCAGATCGGTGCGCTGGCCCTCCAGCCGCTCGGGCACCGCCGCGTGGGTCGCCCGGCGCCACTCATAGGCCATGAGCAGCACGCATTGCGCGAGGTTGATGGAGGGGAAATCCGGGTTCACGTCGGCCGTGACGATGGCCGAGGCCCGCGCGATATCTGCATTCTCCATTCCCGCCCTTTCCGGGCCGAACATCACCGCCACACGCTCCCCGGCGGCCACCCGGACGGCGGCGTCCCGCATCGCGGCCTCGGGCGTCAGAACCGGCTTCGTCAGTTCCCGCGGTCGCGCCGTCGTGGCGTAGACATAGGCGCAATCGCCCACCGCGTCCGCCACCTCGCCGAAGACCTGCGCTCCATCCAGAAGTCGCCCCGCCCCGCTCGCCAGCGCCACGGCGGAGGGGTTCGGCCAGCCGTCCCTCGGCGCCACGAGCCGCATCCGGTCGAGGCCGAAATTCCACATCGCCCGGGCCGAGGCGCCGATATTCTCGCCCATCTGGGGACGTATCAGCACGAAAGCCGGCACAACGGGATCGGACATGGGCACTCTCCTTCGGGGCCGCGGCGTGATACGCTGATGCAGGCTCCCAGACAAGGTATCCGCCATGGCTTCCGACCCCGGGCTCGCCGATCTCCTGCGCGAGGATCTCGCGCAAGCCGGGCCCGTCGCAGAACCTCGCATGTTCGGCACGCTGTGCTTCATGATCCATGGCAACATCGTCTGCGGCGCCATGGACGATGGCGGGCTCTTCCGGGTCGGCCGGGCCGCAGAAGACGCGGCGCGCGCCCTGCCCGGCGTGCGGCCGATGGCGCCGAAGGGCAGGCCCATGGCCGGTTTCGTGACCGCCGGGCGGGAAACCATGGCCGACGATGACCTGTGCGGGCGTCTCCTCGGTCTTGCCCTTGCCTTTGCGGCGACCCTTCCGCCGAAGTAGCCAAGCCCGGACTTCCCTGTTAGGAGCGGCAGACTGCCGCGCTGCGGCTCCAGCAAGAACCGACGAAGTCCCGCCATGACCGATCCTTCCGGACCGCCACAGCTCTACCTGATCTCACCCCCCGTCTTCGAGCTTTCCACGTTTCCCGCAAGGCTCGCGGCCTGCCTCGACCTTGCCGATGTGGCCTGCGTCCGGCTGTCGCTGGCCACGCGCGACGAGGATGCGATCTGCCGTGCGGCCGACGCGCTGCGCGAGGTGACCCATTCGAGGGACGTCGCGCTGGTGATCGAGACCCACGCCGTCCTCGCAGAGCGCCTCGGACTTGACGGTGTGCATCTGACGGACGGCGCCCGCTCGGTCCGCGCCATCCGCAAGAAACTGGGCGCCGACGCCATTGTGGGCGCCTTCTGCGGCCGCTCCACCCATGACGGCATGACCGCGGGCGAGGCCGGTGCCGATTACATCAGCTTCGGTCCCGCGGGCGCCTCCGCACTGGGGGACGGCAGCCGGGCCGAACCGGATCTCTTCAAATGGTGGTCGGACATGATCGAGGTCCCGGTGGTGGCCGAGGGAAATCTGGATGAAGAGACCATCCGAACCCTTTCCCCTTTCACGGATTTCTTGGGGATTGGGGAAGAGATCTGGGGCGTTGAGGAGCCGTCTGACGCACTGTGCGTGCTGCTGCGCGCGATGGCCGACGCGGCCTAGAGCGGCGCCGCGATCTCCACTTCTTCGCCCTGCCGTACCGCCGTGTAGAAGCAGCTTCGTCGCCCCGTGTGACAGGCCGCGCCGGTCTGGCGTACCCGGAGCAACAGACAATCCCGGTCGCAATCGAGCCGCATCTCCACGAGGTCCTGCACATGTCCCGAGGTATCGCCCTTGCGCCAGAAGGCTTCACGGGACCGCGACCAGTAGACCACGCGGCCCTCCTCCAGCGTGCGCGTGATCGACTCCGCGTTCATCCAAGCGAACATGAGCACGTCGCCACTCTCGGCATCCTGCGCGATCGCGGGGATCAGTCCGCGCTCGTCGAATTTCAGTAAGGCCGGATCGAACCCCATGGCATTGCTCCTTTGCGCGGGCGCCGAACGGCCCTATCTACGACGCAATGCGGGATGGAGGCAACGAGATGGCCGAAGCCGACCTGATGAAACTCTACTCCGGGCGCATCCTTGCGCTTGCCGCCGATATGCCCCGCGTGGGGCGTCTCGATGCGCCCGAGGGAACGGCCCGTGCCCGCTCGCCGCTGTGCGGTTCCACCGTGACTGTGGATCTGGTGCTCAGGGATGGCCGCATCGCCGACTACCGTCAGGACGTGAAGGCCTGCGCGCTCGGCCAGGCCTCCGCGGCGGTCGTCGGGGCCAACATCATCGGTCGCACCGAGGAGGAGGTCCGCGCCGGCCGCGACGGGCTTGTCGCGATGCTCAAGGATGGCGGCCCGGTTCCCGCGTCACCCTGGGACGGGTTCGAGGTGTTGGAACCCGCCCGCGACTATCGCAACCGCCATGCCTCGATCCTGCTCGCTTTCGAGGCGACGCTGAAGGCCTTCGAGGATGCACGCGAGCGGGCGAACGCCTGACAGCGCGAAGGTCGGCGCGCAACCCTCTTCAGGGAACAGCGGCGCGAGCGCCTCGCGGTGTTCAGTGACGAAAGAAAAAACCGCCGCACATGCCGGGACGGGCATGGCGGCGGCAGGCAGAACCGTATCGCGGTGTCCGGACCCGTCGGCTGGGGAGGCAACCCCGGACCGTGGGACAGGCAGTCATCGGTCTGGCGCCGCGGGGACAGGCAGGTGCGGCGCAGGACGGGCCGGCGCGAAAGGCTCGGGCAGAGAGCTAGACCAGTCCGGGCAGGGACAGGCCGACGAACAGGAGAACCACTAGGGAGAGCGCGCCGATCGTATCGGCCAGAAGAGTGTCGCGGGAGCGGTAAACCGCGGTCCGGATCGTCTCTGCCATCGTCTCGTCTCCTCGGTGCGTCTGCTGTTTGTTGACCCTTTGTTCTCATATTCACCGTAGCCTGTCCAGAACTTTTTGAGAACATCGGGGAACAAAACGTGTCAGCCTACCGACAGCAGGCGGATTGCCCGGTCCTGCTCCATCAGCCACAGCAGCATCCGCGCGGCACGTCCGCGGTCGCTCTCCAGCGCGGGATCGCTGTGCAGCAGCGCCCGCGCGTCGGACTGGGCCAGCTCCATCAGCGCCGCCTGGCGTTCCAGATCCGCGATGCGAAACCGCGGCAGGCCCGACTGCGCGGTGCCGATGAGGTCGCCCATCCCGCGCATCGCCAGATCCTCCTCGGCGATACGGAACCCGTCCTCCGTCTCGCGCAGGATCTCCAGCCGCCGCCGTCCGGCCTCGGACAGGGGCGGCGCGTACATCAAGAGGCAGGTGGAGGCCGCGGCCCCCCGCCCGACCCGTCCGCGCAACTGGTGCAGCTGCGCCAGGCCGAAACTGTCTGCCCCCTCGATCACCATGATCGAGGCATTGGGAACGTTCACCCCCACCTCGATCACCGTGGTGGCCACCAGAACCCGCGTCTCGCCCGCGACGAAGCGCGCCATGGCGGCATCCTTCTCCGCCGGCGGCAATTGCCCGTGGACGAGGCCCACGACGCCCTCGCCAAGGGCAGCGCGCAGGGCCTTGAACCGTGTCTCGGTCGACGTCAGCTCGCTTGCCTCGCTGTCATCCACGAGAGGGCAGACCCAATAGGCCTGCCGCCCCTCGCCAGCGGCCCGCCGCAGATGCTCCACCACTTCCGACATCCGCCCGGCGGAGACGACGGACGTCTTCACCGGTGTCCGGCCCGGCGGTTTCTGGTCGAGGACCGACAGGTCCATGTCGCCATAATGCGCGAGCGCCAACGACCGAGGAATGGGGGTCGCGGTCATGACGAGCACATCCGCCCGCGCGCCCTTCGATCCCAGCTCCATGCGCTGCGACACACCGAAGCGATGCTGTTCGTCGACGATGGCCAGCCGAAGGTCGGCGAAAGCCACGTCCCTCTGGAACACCGCATGAGTGCCCACGAGAATGCCGATCTCCCCCGCCGACAGCGCTGCGAGCTTGGCCTCCCTGTCCGCTCCCTTGTCGCGTCCCGTCAGCAGGTCCAGACGCACGCCGGCATCTGCGGCAAGCGGCGCCAATCCCTCCAGATGCTGCCGGGCGAGGATCTCCGTGGGCGCCATCATCACGCCCTGCCCGCCAGATTCCACCGCGATGAGGAGCGCCATAAAGGCCACCAGCGTCTTGCCCGCGCCGACGTCGCCCTGAAGCAGGCGGTTCATCCGTCGCGGACCCGCCATATCAGCCTCGATCTCGGCGATGGCGCGGGATTGCGCTCCGGTCGGGCTGTAGGGCAGCGCCTTCAGCACCTTGCCGCGCAGAAGGCCCGTTCCCCGCGTCTCCCGTCCCTTTCCGCGCTGCATCGTCTGTCGCGCAAGGCCCAGCGTCAACTGATGCGCCATGAGTTCGTCATAGGCGAGCCGCTGGCGGGCATGGGCAGTGGCGATCAGGTCGTCCGGCCCTTGCGGCGCATGGGCTGCGGCCAGCGCCTCGCGCCAACCGGGCCAGCCCTGCCGCGCCAGAAGCGGCGGGTCGATCCATTCGCCAAGCTCGGGCGCGAGCGCCAGCGCCGCCCGCGTCGCCCGGAACATCAGTTTCTGCGTGACGCCTCCGGGCAGCGGATAGATCGGCTCGAAATCCGGGATCGCAGGAGCCTCGTCGGGCGTCAGTATGTGGTCCGGATGCACCATCTGGCCCACCCCGTCGAACAGCTCCACCTGCCCGGAGACGATCCGTGTCTGGCCCGTGGGCAATTGCCTGCGCAGCCAGTCGTCGCGCGCATGAAAGAAGACCAGCAGGAACTCGGTCTTCGCATCCTCCACCGCCACGCGGTAAGGACGGCCACGGGCGGTGGGCGGCATGTGCCGGCCCACGCGCACCTCGACGGTGACGGTCGCCGGCGGCACGACGTCGCGGATCGACGACCTCAGCCGCCGGTCCGTTCCCGCATAAGGGAGCGTATAGGCCATGTCTCTCGGTGTCGCGATGCCCGCCTGAGCCAGCGTCTTCGCCGTCTTCGGCCCGATTCCGTCGAGCACCTCAAGCCCGGAGAAAAGCGGCCAAAGCGGTTCCGGCCTTCCGCTCATGCGCGGCCCGCAAGCGCGAGCCACGCCTCTTCGTCGATCGTTTCGATGCCGAGCTCGGCGGCCTTCTTCGCCTTCGACCCGGCCCCGGGCCCGGCAATCAAGAGATCCGTCTTTGCGCTGACGCTCCCCGACACCCGCGCGCCAAGGGCCTCCGCCCGCGCCTTGGCCTCGGCCCGGCTCATCTTCTCCAGCGTTCCGGTGAAGACGAGCGTCTTGCCGGCGATTGGGCTGTCGGTTTCAATCAAGACAGTATGGGTGACATTGACATACTGTAGAATCTTTTCGACAGCCTTTGCTTGTCCTTGATCTGCGCTGAAGTCCAGGACCGAAATGGAAACCTCCGGACCCACAAGATCTGCAGCAGCAAATGATGCAAGATTCTTGATATCCTTCTTGTAGAATCTTCGCAACTCTCTTGAGAGCCGCACCCAATCTTCATTTTCAATCGACGCTAGGCTGGAAAATCTGTCCAGCCAACTAGCTTTTGCAATATCTAGCCAAGGGGAGAGGCATTTCACAAAAACGTCCGGAGAACCAAATCGATCCAAGGCTTTTTGACGCTTATCTGGATAATTTTTTGATGACTTGAAGGCAGTCTCAAATATCCGTTCATTTGAATCACCCAGTGCGTACGAATGCAAGGCGTTTACTACCAAGATGTCTCCAACGCCCCCGACCTTCTTTGCATCCGGCAGTACGCATTTTTCAATATGATGAATCTCTAAGAAGGGCTCCCAAGGCGGAAGATGCACCGGAAGTTCTAGATTAAAGATTTCAGCGAGTCCTCTCCAGAGCGCGGCCCTCTCTTCGCGCAAGCTCCTCGCGGCTTCAATCAAGCTCTCGTAGTCTCCCCAAAGGTTGGCAAGTCTTCTGGCTTGATCCTCGCCAACATGACGGATTCCCAGTGAGAATAGGAACCTTGGCAGCGAAATCACTTTGCGCGCATCAATTGCTGCAAACAATTTTTCTACAGACTTTTCCCCATAGCCTTCAAGAGCTCGCAATTCGTCACCGAACCGAGATTGGAGCTCAAAAATATCTGCTGGCACGGATATCCAGCCTTTTGCGAAGAACATTTCGATCTGTTTCGCGCCCAGCCCCTCGATGTCGAATGCGGCGCGACTCACGAAATGCTTCAGCTTTTCGATGGCCTGTGCGGGACAGATGAGCCCCCCCGTGCAGCGGCGCACCGCATCGCCCTCCTCCCGGATCGCGGCCGAGCCGCATTCGGGGCAGGTCTCGGGAAAGACATAGGGGGCCGCCCCCTCTGGCCTCTTCGCGAGATCCACGTCGGCGACTTTCGGGATCACGTCGCCCGCGCGGTAGACCTGCACCCAGTCTCCCTCTCGGATGTCCTTGCCCTCGCGGATCGGCGTGCCGTCGGCGGCTCTGCCGGCGATGTAATCCTCGTTGTGCAGCGTGGCGTTCGACACGACCACCCCGCCCACCGTCACCGGAACGAGCCGGGCCACAGGCGAGAGCGCACCGGTCCGGCCGACCTGGATCTCGATCCGCTCGAGCCGGGTCCAGGCAAGTTCCGCGGGAAACTTGTGCGCAAGCGCCCAGCGGGGCGTGGTGGAGCGGAACCCGAGCCGCTCCTGCAGCGCGATGTCGTCGACCTTGTAGACCACGCCATCGATATCGTAGCCCAGCGTCGCCCGCTGTGCCTCGATCCGCGCATGATGGGCAAGGAGGGCGTCGACATTACCGCAGAGTTCCGTGAGCGGATTGACCGGGAAGCCCCATTCACGAAACTGCGCCGCAGCGCCATGCTGTGTCGCGAAGACCTGCTCGGAGACCTCGCCCCAGGAATAGGCAAAGAACCGCAGCGGGCGCCGGCGCGTGATCTCCGGATCAAGCTGACGGAGCGAGCCTGCCGCGGCGTTGCGCGGATTGGCGAAGGTCTTGCCGCCGGTCTCCTCCTGCCGCGCGTTGAGCGCAGCGAAATCGGCATGGCTCATGTAGACCTCGCCCCGCACCTCCAGAACTTCGGGCGCGTCGTCGATCCGGTCCGGAATGTCTGACAGGGTCAGCGCGTTGCGCGTGACGTTCTCGCCAACCTGCCCGTCGCCCCGGGTCGCGGCCTGCACGAGACGGCCCGCCTCGTAGCGCAAGGACAGGCTCAGCCCGTCGATCTTCGGCTCTGCCGTATAGGCGAGCGGGTCGTCCGGTGCCAGGCCGAGGTACTTCCGGATCGAGGTGTCGAACTCCCGGACCTCCCCGGCGTCGAAGGCATTGGTCAGCGACATCATCCGGATCCGGTGCGTGACCTTGCCGAACCCGTCCGCCGGTGCCGCGCCGACCGCTTCTGACGGGGAATCGGCGCGTTTGAGCTCGGGAAACCGCGCTTCGATATCGGCGTTTCGCCGTTTCAGCGCATCGTAATCCGCGTCTGTGAGATGGGGGGCATCGAGAACATGATAGGCCTGATCGGCCTCGGCCAGCACTTCCGCCAACCGCGCCAGCTCGGCGCGGGCCTGAGCCTCCGTCAGATCGCCCACCACCGGTCTGTCGGCCATCACGCCCGCCCTTCATCCGTACCGATCCACGTCATGACGGTGCTAGACCGGCTTCGCCAAGCCGTCCAGACTACCCGACAGTCGTCGGCTAGCGAGACAGGTCGGCCGGACAGTCGCGTCGCTTACCCGGGTTACGGCAAAGCGATGCCGGGTGCGGGGGACAGCGTGCGTGACGATGGCGACGGGCCTGACGGATCTACTAACGCGTGGGCGGCCTTCACCGGGTGACCCTCTGCCCCGCACCCCTTCCGCAGGGGCGCGCGTCAGGCGCCGACGGCGAGGCGGCTGCCGTCCAGCGTCTCTGGATCGGGGTCGCGCAGGACATAGCCGCGCCCCCAGACCGTCTCGATATGGTTTTCGCCGCCGGTGGCATGGCTCAACTTCTTGCGCAACTTGCAGATGAAGACGTCGATGATCTTCAACTCCGGTTCGTCCATGCCCCCATAGAGATGGTTGAGGAACATCTCTTTCGTGAGGGTTGTCCCCTTCCGCAGAGAGAGCAGCTCGAACATCTGATATTCCTTGCCGGTCAGATGCACCGGCGCGCCGTCCACCTCCACCGTCTTGGCGTCAAGATTGACGAGGATGCGCCCGGTCTTGATCACGGACTGGGAATGGCCCTTGGACCGGCGGATGATGGCGTGGATACGGGCGACGAGCTCCTCGCGGTGGAATGGCTTCGTCAGGTAGTCATCGGCGCCGAATCCAAAGCTTTTCAGTTTGCTTTCCGTTGCTTCCTCCCCGGTGAGGACGAGGATCGGCGTGTCGATGCGGCTGACGCGCAACTGGCGCAGGACCTCGAGGCCGTTCATGTCGGGCAGGTTCAGATCGAGCAGGATCAGATCATAGTCGTAAAGCCGCGCAAGATCGATCCCTTCCTCGCCGAGGTCTGTCGCGTAGACGTTGAGGTTGGCGTGCGTCAGCATCAGTTCGATGCTCTTCGCGGTTGTCGGATCGTCTTCCACCAGCAGGACGCGCATCAGGGTTCTCCGCTCTCTCGTTCCTGCGACCAGTTCTGGCGCAGAATGGTTAAGCCGGCGTTACCGTCCTCTGCGAGGGTAGACGTTCTACCTAAGGTTGTCTATACCTTTGCAGCGCGGTCGCCCGCAGCGCCGCCTCGCCGTGGGTTTCGACCGCCGAACGCCAGCCATCTAATTCCTCCTCCGAGAGGCCGTACATCCTCAGGGCCGTCTCCCGGCTCAGGAGCCCCGCCGCCACTGCGCGGACCACGGCGGCCTTTCGCGAGGCGACCCAGCGCACCGTTGTCGCAGGCGGCAGGTCAGCCCGGGTCATGACCGACCCGTCGGCAAGCCTGACCGACCGCGGTCCGTCCACCTTTCTGAGATACATCGTCGATCCCGCCTTCCTTCGTCCAATCGCGGCGAGACTGCCGCGACGGGTCTTAAGCGCGGGTGAAACCGGGACTTGAGAGTATCTCGGATTTTCCTATATTTGCGGCTCATTCCCGATCCTCCCGCACCGGACCTGACATGCCCCTCGATCCCGCGATAAATTCCCTGGGCTTTACCAAGCCGCCCGCCGAAACGCGGGTGCTGGTCGCGATGTCGGGCGGCGTGGACAGCTCCGTCGTCGCTGCGGAACTCGCGGCCGAGGGCTACGATGTCGTGGGAATCACGCTGCAGCTTTACGACCATGGCGCGGCTCTGTCCCGGAAAGGTGCCTGCTGTGCGGGGCGCGACATCCACGACGCGCGCCGGGTGGCCGAGGCCATGGGCTTTCCCCACTACGTGCTCGATTACGAGAATGTCTTTCGGGAAAGCGTGATCGACGAATTCGCCGACAGCTATCTTGCCGGTGCCACGCCCGTGCCCTGCATCCGCTGCAACGAACGGGTGAAATTCCGCGATCTGCTGGAGACGGCGAAGGATCTCGAGGCCGATTGCATGGCCACGGGCCACTACATCCGCCGAATGGAAGGTCCGCTCGGTCCGGAACTTCATGCTGCGGCCGACCCGGCGCGGGACCAGTCCTATTTTCTGTTTTCGACCACGCGCGAACAGCTCGACTACCTGCGTTTTCCCCTGGGTCACCTCGGCAGCAAGGCGGAGACCCGTGCGCTGGCGGTACGTCACGGACTTGCCGTGGCCGACAAGCCCGACAGTCAGGACATTTGCTTCGTGCCGAACGGCGATTACGCGTCGGTCATCGAAAAGTTGCGCCCGGGCGCCGCCGATCCCGGGGAGATCGTCCATGCCGACGGACGCGTGCTCGGAGAGCATCGCGGGGTGATCCACTACACGGTGGGCCAGCGCCGGGGACTTGGAATCGGCGGACTGTCGGAGCCGCTTTACGTTGTGCGGCTCGATGTGGCGGCCCGACGGGTCATCGTCGGCCCGAAAGACATGCTGGCGACCCGGCGCGTGCCGATCCACGAGGTCAACTGGCTTGGCGACGGTGTCTTTGCAGACGATGCCGAGCGCGAGATCGCGGTGAAGATCCGCTCCACCCGCCCAGCGGCGGAGGCGGTGCTGCGGCCGCTGTCCGAGACCGAGGCCGAGGTCGAACTCGCGGTGGCCGAGGAAGGTGTGGCGCCCGGACAGGCCTGCGTCTTCTACGAACCCGGGAGCAGCCGCGTTCTGGGCGGCGGCTGGATACGAGGCGCGCCCTGAGGACCCATGATCTTCCGGAAGATGATCGGGTCACGAGAATCTTCTAGAAGATTCCTGTGACCGGCCGTACCGATGCCGGTCATGCTCTACACCTCTCCCCACGACTGGACGACCTCCGACCGCAAGCGCCTGCTGGTGTTCGGCATGTCGGGCCTCGGCAAGACCCGCCTCGCCTCGCTCCTGCGCGGCGCGGGGGACTGGTTCCACTATTCCGTCGATTACCGGATCGGCACCCGCTACATGGGCGAGGCGATCGCTGACAACGCCAAGCGTCTCGCGATGTCGGTGCCGCTGCTGCGTGACCTTCTGATGAGCGATTCGATCTACATCGGCTCGAACATCACCTTCGACAATCTCGCCCCCCTCTCGACCTACCTCGGAAAGCCCGGCGATCCGGCGCGAGGCGGCCTGCCCGTCGAGGAGTACCGCCTGCGGCAGGCGCAGCACCGCGAGGCGGAGCGGGCGGCGCTGCTCGACACCGGTCATTTCATCGACCGGGCCGAAGCGATCTACGGCTATCCGCATTTCATCTGCGATTCGGGCGGCTCAATTTGCGAGGTGGTGGACCCCGAGGACCCCGAGGACCTGATCCTGCGCCATCTCTCCGGGCGTTGCCTGATGGTGCATATCGCGGGCAGCGAGGCCCATACCGACACGCTGATCCGGCGCTTCGACGCGGCGCCGAAACCGATGTACTACCAGCCGGACTTTCTCGACCGCTGCTGGCGCGACTACCTTGCGGAGACAGGCCGGGCCCCCGCGGAGGTCGACCCCGACGCCTTCATCCGCGCGACCTATGCCCGGGCGCTGGCGCATCGCGCGCCGCTTTATGCCGCCATGGCGCGCTGGGGCGTCACCGTCACCGCCGAGGAGGCCGCCGCCGCGCGCGATGCGGCCGACGTGGTGGAGATGGTCGCCGCCGCCCTTGGCCGCCGCGCCACCGGCTGACCCGCCCCGGCTTGAACCCCGGCGACACGCGGATTAAGCCATCGAGGCTTTCCGGACAGGACATTCCCCATGCCGATCAAGCTGCCCGCCGACCTTCCCGCCTATTCCGTCCTCTCCCGCGAGGGGGTGATGGTGATGGACGAGGCGGTGGCGGAGCGGCAGGACATCCGGCCGCTGAAGATCGGCCTCCTGAACCTCATGCCGAAGAAGATCCAGACCGAGACGCAGTTCGCCCGGCTGATCGGCGCCACGCCCCTGCAGATCGAGTTTCACCTGATCCGCATGACCGAGCACGAGACGAAGAACACCGCGGCCGAACACATGGAGGCCTTCTATCGTCCCTTTGCCGAAGTCGCGGCGACGGCAGAGACCTTCGACGGGCTGGTGATCACCGGCGCACCCATCGAGCACCTGCCCTTCGAGCAGGTGACCTACTGGGACGAACTGACCCGGGTCTTCGACTGGACCCAGACCCATGTCCATTCGACCTTCGGCGTGTGCTGGGGCGGCATGGCGATGATCCATCATTTCCACGGTGTGGCAAAGCACATGCTGGATGCAAAGGCCTTCGGCTGCTTCCGCCACGCGCTCTGTGCGCCGGAAAGCCCGCTCCTGCGGGGCTTCTCGGATGACATGGTGATCCCGGTCTCGCGCTGGACGGAGATGCGTCGCGACGAGATCGAGGCGCTTGGCGGGCTGCGCGTGCTGCTCAACAGCCCCGAGGTCGGACCCTGCCTCGTCGAGGACCCCGCCCACCGCGCGCTCTACATCTTCAACCACCTTGAATACGACAGCGGCACCCTCAAGGAGGAGTACGACCGCGACGCCTCGAAGGGCGAGCCCATCGCGGTGCCGCGCAACTACTATCCCGGCGACGATCCGTCGAAAAAACCTCAGAACCGGTGGCGCAGCCATGCGCATCTGCTCTACGGCAACTGGATATCGGAAATCTACCTGACCACGCCCTTCGACATGGCGGAGATCGGCCGAAGTTCCACCGACCTTCGCCGCTGAAGGGCGTTGCCTCGCCACACGCGGCTCCGGCCGGCCCGGGGCATCCGCGCCCCCCCCGACGTCCCCCCAAGACGCCGTGACCCGAGGGATTGCCCATGGATATCCGCGGGCCCGGGCTTATCTGCGGCTCATGCTCCTGCGCGCCTCCCTCATCGGCCTTGCGGCCGTCATCGCCCTCTGCACCGTTGCGACCGGCCTGCGCCTCTCCGCCAGGGTGAAGGCGGGCGAAGCCGCCTATCCCCCGGAGGGCCGCTTCGTCACGGTCGAAGGCAGGCGCGTCCATGCCGTCGTCTCCGGCGAGGGCCCCGATGTCGTCCTGATCCACGGCTCTTCGGGCAATACCAGGGACATGACCTTCCGCCTCGCACCGATCCTTGCGCGAACCTACCGCGTGATCGCCTTCGACCGCCCCGGTCTCGGCTATTCGGATCGTCTGCAGGGCGACGAGGGGATCGAGGCGCAGGCCCGCGTTCTGCAGGCGGCCGCGGCGGAGCTCGGCGCGGCGAAACCCATCGTTCTCGGCCAAAGCTATGGCGGCGCGGTCGCGCTGGCCTGGGCCACGCGCCATCCCGCGAGCCTCTCGGCCCTCGTCGCGGTTTCCTCCCCGTCCCAGCGCTGGGAGGGGGATCTACCGCCGCTATACCGCCTTATCTCACATCCCCTGGGAAGCGCTCTCGCCGTGCCGCTGATTTCCGCATGGGTCCCCGAACCCTATGTGGCACGGCAGATCCGGGGGGTCTTCGATCCACAGGACATGCCGCCCGGCTATGCGGAGGCCATCGGTGCGCCCCTGATCGTCCGTCCTGCCAGCCTGCGTGCCAATGCTGCGCAACGCGCGACGCTGAAAGGGGAGATCACCGCGCTGCAGCCGCACTACGGCCGCATCACGATACCTGTCGAGATCGTTCACGGGACGGCGGATTCCACCGTTCCCTTCGACATCCACGCCGAACCCCTCGCCCGGCAGGCCCCGACCGCGCATCTCACCGCCCTCAAGGGAATCGGCCATATTCCCCAGAACGTCGCGCCCGAGGCGGTGGTCGAGGCTGTGGACCGCGCCGCGCGGCGCGCAGGGCTGAACTGATCGGGCCACATTGCGCAAGGCGACAGGCGGAGGCAGGATGTCCGGCACCACAGGGACGGAGACGGACATGGAGCTGCCCTTCGACGGCGCAATCACCCATTACCTCGAAAAGGAAGCTCCCGAAGAGCTGCGCGCCGCCATCCGGACCGGCGCGAAACGCGACATACTCTCGGACAGCTACCCCTACGACGCGCGCCTGTCGAAGGACGACTACAAGTCCGCGATGGACCCCCTTCAGGAGGAACTCGTGCGTCTTCAGGCCGACGTCAAGCAGTCGGGCAAGCGCGTGGTGATCCTGTTCGAGGGCCGTGACGCCGCCGGCAAGGGCGGCACGATCAAGGCCATGACGGAGAACCTCAACCCCCGGGTCGCCCGGGTGGTAGCCCTGTCCAAGCCCTCCGACATCGAGGTCGGCCAGTGGTATTTCCAGCGCTACATCGAGCAGTTGCCGACCGCCGGAGAAATCGTTCTCTTCGATCGCTCGTGGTACAACCGCGGTGTGGTGGAGCATGTGTTTCAGTTCTGCACCCATAGACAGCGCGAGCACTTCTTTCGCCAACTCCCGCATTTCGAGGAGATGCTGGTCGACGAGGGGATCCACCTCGTGAAGCTGTGGCTGAACGTGGGTCGGGCAGAACAGCTGCGCCGATTTCTCAAGCGCGAGAACGATCCGTTGAAGCAGTGGAAGCTGAGCTGGATCGACATCGAGGGGCTGCGCAAGTGGGACGAGTATTCCATCGCCATCACGGAGACCCTGCGCCGCACCGATACCCATATCGCGCCCTGGACGGTGGTGCGGTCCGACGACAAGAGCCGCGCGCGGCTTGCTGCGATCCAGACGGTGCTGCACGGTATCGACTATGTCGGCAAGCGGTCGAGTCGGATCGGCGCCATCGACCTCGACATCTGTCGCGGGCCCGACATCTGGGATGCCTAAACGCGGCTACCACCACGGCAACCTGCGGCAGGCGCTGGTGGACGCCTCGCTCGAGCTGATCGAGGAGAAGGGGCCAACCGGCTTCACCCTGTCGGAGGCGGCCAAGCGCGCAGGTGTCACGCCCGCCGCGGTATACCGACATTTCGAGGGTCGCGAGGACCTGATCGCCGAGGCCGCCAAGCAGGGCTATGCGATCTTCGGCGACCTGATGGAGCACGCCTATTCCGACGGACAGCCCTCGGCACTCGCCGCCTTCGAGGCCACGGGCCGGGCCTATCTCGCCTTCGCCAGGCGATTTCCGGGGCACTATGTGGCGATGTTCGAGAGCGGCATCTCGATCCAGCGCACGCCCGAGCTCCATGCCGCAGCGACCCGCGCCATGGCGGTCCTCGAGAAGGCGGCGACCGATCTCGCCAGCCATATCCCCCCCGAAAAGCGCCCGCCGGCGCAGATGTTCTCCGCCCACATCTGGGCCATGAGCCACGGGGTGGTGGAGCTCTTCGCGCGGGGCTCTCCCGGCACCCGCTCCCCGTTTCCGCCCGAGGACCTGCTGGAGACCGGGATCGGCGTCTACCTACGGGGCCTTGGCCTCTTGCCGCCCGATGCCGATGCGCCGCCGGCGCGGTCCTCGGGCGCGGGCGCAAAGGACGACTGAGGCGGCTGGCGGCTGCAGGCAGGCTGCTCTAGGATCTCTTGGCTGGCAGGCAACGGAGGGTCCCTTGGACGGCACATTGGCGGTCATCTACCTGATCACGGCGCTCACCGAGATGGGATATGCCCACTGCCCGAGGGGCTGCCTCGCCGCGCGCGACGCGACGGCCCGCCTGTCCTTCCAGGCGGGCGCAGTGGAGTTCCAGGAAAGCCCGGCGGGCGAGGAAATCTACCTCGAGTATGCCCTGCCTGCCGCCCGCGGCCCGTTCCAGCCCGTGGCCGCGGTCTCCGTCACCTCCGACGAGAGCACCTGGGCCGGCTTCGGCCTGCGCAGCGAGGTGCCGCTGTGGGACACGGGCCTCTACTACGAGGGCAGCCTGATCCCGGGGTACTACGATCCGGGCAAGGGCGCCGATCTGGGTGGTCACCTTCAGTTCCGGGGCTCGTTCGGCCTCGCTTATGCCTTCGAGAACGACATCCGGGTCGGCGTCTACTACGACCACCGGTCCAACTCAGATACCCAGCACATCAACCCCGGGCTGGAAACCTATGGCCTGCGGGTGTCGATCCCGATCGACTGAGACCTAGTCCGATCCTGGGGCGCGGGGCGCGCGCCAGCCGAAGACGACGCTGAGGACGCGAATGGCAAAGACCGCCGCGACGCTCGCCGCAGCGGACCGGAGCGGATCGAATGCAAGGGCCTCTGCCGCCCAGACCATCGTCGCACCCACGAGAGCGGCCAGCGCATAGACCTCTTCGCGCAGGACGCGCGGAACATCGGCCACCAGCATGTCACGCACGACACCGCCGCCCACGGCCGTCAGAACCCCGAGCAGGATCGCGGGCAGCGGTCCCAGCCCGAAGTCGAGCGCCTTGCCGCATCCGGACACGGCAAAGAGCCCCAGACCGAGCGCATCGAGGAGCATGACGGGCCGGTTCAACCGGTCGATCACCCGGTGAAAGAGAAATCCGGCCAGGGCCGCCGCCAGCGCCGCCGCGAGGTAGCGCGGATCGGCAAAGGCCGCGGGCGGCGCGGCGCCCAGCAACAGGTCCCTGACGATCCCGCCCGCAAGCCCCGCGGCCACCGACAGCACCGCGATACCGAAGATGTCGAGCCCCCGGCGCACCGCCAGCATCGCGCCACTGATCGCGAAGACGAACGTGCCGAGCAGGTCCAGCCAGAGGACGATGGCGAGATCCGTCATGCCGGAGCCCGGACGCACAGCTCCTGTCCGGCAGAGACAACCCGGCCCCGCGTCGTCATGCCGCCAGAAGCACCAGCGAGCGCGCGTCCCACACGACCCTCGTTGCCGTGCCGACCTCCAGCACCGGCCGACCGATCAAGTTCTTCATCGAGATGGTAAGAGGTTTTTCCACCCCGTCGACCCGGACATCGTAATAGGTCATGTCGCCGTAATAGACGACCTCGTCCACGACACCGTCCACCACCCGACGGTCGGTACTCTCGCCCTCGTAGAGGATCGCCAGCGTTTCCGGCCGGATACCGACAGTGATCGCGCCCATATCGACGCCGCCGGGCGCCTGTTCGGCCGGCACATCGCAGTGGCCCAGCCCCGCCACCTCCACGGCAATCGACGGGCCGTCTGCCGTCACCCGGCCGTCGAGGAAGTTCATCATCCCGATGAAGCTCGCCACCTTTTTCGAGACCGGCCGCCGGTACAGCGTCTCAGGATCCGCGAGCTGGCCGATCTCGCCGTCGAACATCACCGCGATCCGGTCCGACATCACGAGGGCCTCCTCCTGATCGTGGGTGACGAGGATGAACGTTATTCCGACGTGCCGCTGCAGGCGGATCAGCTCCACCTGCATCTGCTCGCGCATCTTCTTGTCGAGCGCCGACAGCGGTTCGTCGAGCAGCAGCACCTTGGGCTCGAGGATCAGTGCGCGCGCCAGCGCCACGCGCTGGCGCTGGCCGCCCGAGAGCGCCGTCGCGCGCCGCGTGCCATAGCCCGCGAGGCCCACCATCTCCAGCGCGCGGCCCACCGCATGGGTCTTCTCCTCTTTCGACCGCGGATCCTTTCGAAGGCCGAAGCCCACGTTCTCGGCCACGCTCAGGTGAGGGAAGATCGCGTAGGACTGGAACACCATGTTGGTCGGCCGCTCGTTCGCCGGCACCCGCCGCATGTCGCGCCCGTCGATCGACAGCGCGCCTTCCGTCGGATCCTCGAACCCCGCGATGGTGCGCAGAAGCGTGGTCTTGCCGCAGCCGGAGGGCCCCAGAAGCGAAAAGAACTCGCCCTGCCGGATCGACAGGTCGATCCCCTTCAGGGCGTGGAAATCGCCGTAGAACTTGTGGATGCCGCGCAGGCGGATCAGCTCGGTCACAGGAACCCTCCGGTATCCCTCAGGCCCGCCCGGCGCAGGCCGCGGCGGCGCATCACTTCGGCGAATGTCAGAAGCAGGATCGACAGCGCCACGAGGATCGTCCCCAACGCCATCACCACCGGCAGTTTCTCGGGGAACCGCAGCAGGCCCCAGATATAGACCGGCATCGTCGGCGAATTGCCCGACAGGAAGAAGGCGATGATGAACTCATCGAGGCTGATGGTGAAGGAGATCAGCAGCGACGACACGATCCCCGGTGCGATCAGCGGCAGCGTCACCAGTCGGAACGCGCCCCAGCGCGATTGCCCGAGATCCATCGCCGCCTCCTCCATGGACTTGTCGAGCCCGGCGAAGGCGCCGTTCAGCACCGCGATGCAGAAGGGCATGCAGATCAGGACATGGGCAAGGATGATGGTCCAGTTGCCCAAGGGCAGCCCCATCACCCGCACGATCACCACCAGCAGCGAGACCGCGACGATGATCTCGGGCAGCACCAGCGGCAGCATGATGAACCCCACGACGCCGCCCTTGCCCGGGAAACTCTCCATCTGGCCCGCCCGCGCGGCGCAGATGCCCAGCAGCGTGGCGATGATGGCACTGGTGACCGCGATGATCAGGGAATTCTTTACCGCCTCGTGCAGCGCGGGCGTGGTGCGCAGTTCTCCGAACCACTGGGTGGTGAACCCCTGCAGCGGGAAGGCGATGATCGTGCCGTCATTGAAAGCGAATATCGGCAGCAGCGCGATCGGCGCATAGAGAAAGATCAGATAGGCGATGGCATAGAAACGGAGTGTCATCGGGTCCTCAGCCACTTGCGATTGAGCCAGATGAACAGCAGCGCGATCACTGTCACCGAGAGCATTGCGAGAATGGCGAGCGTGGCGCCCAGGGGCGCGTTGTTCAGGCGCAGGAACTGGGTCTGGATCATGTTGGCGATCATCAGGCCGTCCGGCCCCCCAACGAGCCGTGGTGTAACGTAATCTCCGATCGTGGGGATGAATACGATGAGCGTTGCCGCTACGACGCCCGGCATCGCGAGCGGCAACGTCACCCTCAGAAAGGTCGTCACCTTGTTCTCGCCGAGGTCCTGCGAAGCCTCAAGAAGCGACCGGTCGATCCTCTCCAGCGCCACGAAGATCGGCAGGATCGCGAAAGGGGCAAAGGCATGGGCGAGCGTGATCACCACGGCGTTCGCGTTGTAGAGGATGAAGGTCAGCGGTTCCTCGATGAACCCGAGCCCCTGCAGCGAGGTGTTCAGCACGCCGTTGAACCCGAGGATCACCTTCCACAGGAAGACGCGGATCAGATAGCTGGTCCAGAACGGGATGGTGATGAGGAAAAGCCACAGCGACTTGCGGCTCGGCGCCACGTAGAAGCTCACGAAATAGGCGATCGGGAAAGCCAGGACGACCGTTACCAATGTCACCGCCCCCGCGATCCACAGCGACCGCGCGAGAAGCATCCGGTAGATAGGCTGGCTAAGCGCTTCCTCGTAATTCGCCAGCGTGAAGGTCGTGTCGATGTCGAGGAAGTCCTGCGTCCAGAAAGAAAACAGGACCACGGCGCCGAGCGGCATCGCCAGGAGCAGGATCGCATAGGAAAAGGGTGCAGCCAGCAAGGCGATGCTTCGCCGTGCCTCCTGTCCAAGCCCGCCCCGTGTCGCCATTCCGCCCCCGCCGCCGCGCGTTCCGCAACCCTTCACCACGATGGGCTCCGAGTGCAACGGCAATTCCGCGTGACACTACCGGTGATCAGCAGCGCACAAGGGCGGTGGGTCAGCCCGGCTTTAGGTCTTCGAGGGGAAATCGTCGGAACTTCGGGTGATCGGGACTTCGGAGGTCGTCAGCCGAAGGGTGCCGCCCGCCTGCAGCCGCGGGGACGACAGGTAGCAGGCGTTGCCACCGGTCAGGAAGCAACTTCTGCATGTCCGGAACGGCCCATAGACCGGCCGACGAAGGCGGGGTCTCAGGCGATGGCGGTGCAGACAAACCCGTCGTCGGCCCGACAGAGCCCGTCAGGCCCCTGCGCCGCGACGGGAGAAGCGCACCCCAAGTCCGCCGTCACGACAGAGCCTGTCGGTCGCCCCGTGACCTGCGTCCACGCTCCCTTGACCGGGATAGGCTCCCGGTGCCGAATGATGGCAGGACGGGCGTCCATGACGGGACGCGGCACCGCGATCGTGGCGCGGCGTCGCTTGTCTTGGGGCGTCCTCGGGGATCGGGGGTGTCGGGTCCCGGGAGCTCTGGCGATCAGAAGTTCAAGCTGACACGCGCGGATACTGTGGTGGCGTCGAAATCGATGTCCGTGTCGTCGAAATCCTCGAACCGGTGCCGCAGCACCTCGGCACCCACGCGCATGCGATCCGTCGCCTGATAATCGACGCCAAAGCCGGCAAAGCCGCCCGTGTCCTCGAGATCGGCAAACCCACTTGTCGTCGCCTGCACCACGCCGCCCGTCAGGTAGGGCAGCACGCGACCCGCGTCGAAGCCCAGCCGCAACTTCGCGCGCGCCAGCCCGTCGACCTTCAGGCCGGTCGCATCGTCCTCAAGGTTCGTGCCTTCCAGATCCAGCTCGGCCCCGGCGACAACGCTGCCCAGATCGTAGAGATAGCCCACATGGGCGCCGTAGGTCGCGCCGGCGAAGTCGTCGTCGAATACCCCGGGCTCGGTCCGATCGTCGATGCGGCCATAGCCGAGTTGCACACCGCCGTAGAAGCCGGTCCAGTCGTTCTCAGGTGCGTAGGTCGCCGCCTCCGGAGGCGGTCCGGGGTCAACGAAATCGGGTGCGGTGTCGCCGAGACCGGCAGCGAGCGCCGGGCCGGCAAGCGCCGCCAGCAGCGCGGAAAGGACAAGGGGTCTGTGCGGTGTCATGGTCTGCTCCGGGTCTTGATGCCTGTGGAGAGCAAGCCGCGGATGTGCGGCGCTCTCGCAGCACCAACGACGTGAACGCCGCAAGGTTCAATCCGGTGTTCGGCGGCCTGCCGGTCTCGGCAAGGCTTCGCCGGAGCGCCCGTCCGGTGTCGGCAGAAGCCCGCATGACGGACCGGCGTGACGTCACGTTCCTTTGCGGAGCGGCCTCGCCTCGGCGGGCCTGCTGAGGCTGCCGCCACCCACGGGGGCTGCGACGCCGGTCGTACCCGGCGCCGAGGTCGGCAGGCCACGTGCCACCCGCGCGGCAAGATAGGCGAAGGCCTGGGCCTCGAGCATGTCGCCGTCGAAGCCAACTGCCTCGACAGGCTCCACTGGGCAACGCGCCCCCGCTGCGACTCGTGCCATCATGGACCGGTTGTGCCGCCCGCCGCCTGCGACGAGCAGCCGCTCGGGCGGGGCGGGGCAAAGGGTCAGACCCGCGATCACGGCCTCGGCAGCGCAGGCGGCCAGCGTTGCGGCGGCATCGGCATCCGACAGTCCCTCCACCGCGGCCCCGAGGCCCGCGAAAGCGTCCCGGTCCAGCGACTTCGGCGGCATCCGGGCAAAATGGCGATGGCGGAGAAAGGTCTCGACCACGGAGGCATCTGCCCTGCCCGCAGCAGCCAACTCCCCGTCCCGGTCGATCTCGCCCAAACCCCTCAGATGCAACAGATCGTCCAGCGGCGCATTGGCGGGCCCCGTGTCGAAGGCAAGCAAGGCGCCGTCCACCTCGGGCCCCGCGGCGGTCGGGTCGATCCAAGACAGGTTGCCGACCCCCCCGAGGTTCAGTACCGCCAGCGGCGCCGTGGCGCCGATCCTTCGGGCCATGGCGAAATGATAGAACGGGGCCAGCGGCGCACCCTGCCCTCCTAACCCCATGTCGGAAGAGCGGAAATCCCATATCACCGGAAGGCCCAGCCAATCCGCCAGCGCCTGCCCGTCACCTGCCTGATGCGTTCGGCGCCGGTCCGGATCATGGGCCAGCGTCTGCCCGTGATAGCCCACGAGGTCTGCGTCGATGCCCTCCAGCGCGACCATGTGCGCCTCGTCCACCACTTCGGCGGCCTCGGCCACGCCCTCTTCGCCGGGCCAGCGCCCGAGAGCGTTGCGCAGGATCATGCGATCCGTGGCGGAATAGGGCCGGTAGCGGGTCTCTCCGACCTCGAGGATCTCGTGCCCGTCCGTAACGATCACCGCCACGTCCACACCGTCGAGCGAGGTGCCCGACATCGCGCCCGCGACCCTGACCGGCCCGCTGCGCCAGGGTTCCCTGGCCATGACCTGCTTTCCCTCGTTCCTGCCTCGCCCTATAGAGTGCCGCTCAGCGAAGGCGGGGACAAGAGAGCGAGATGACTTACCATCCGAAATCGGAGTTCATGGCCGTCATCATGGAGCGCGGCTTTCTGGCCGATTGTACTGACTACCAGGGGCTGGACGAGGCCCTCTCCGCCGGTCCGGTCACCGCCTATATCGGCTATGACGCCACGGCGCGGTCGCTCCATGTGGGGCATCTGCTGAACATCATGCTGCTGCGCTGGTTCCAGAAGACCGGGCACCGGCCGATCACCCTGATGGGCGGCGGAACCACCAAGGTGGGCGATCCGTCTTTCCGCTCCGAGGAACGGCCCCTGCTCGGCCCCGCAGAGATCGCGGCCAACATCGCCGCGATGAAACGGGCCTTTGCGCGCTATCTCGCCTATGGCCAAGGGCAGACCGATGCCGCGATGCTCGACAATGCCGAATGGCTCGACGGGCTCAACTATCTCGATTTCCTGCGCGACATCGGGCGGCATTTCTCGGTGAACCGGATGCTCAGCTTCGAGAGCGTGAAATCGCGTCTCGATCGCGAGCAGTCGCTGTCGTTCCTCGAGTTCAACTACATGATCCTGCAGGCCTACGATTTCCTCGAGCTCTACCGCCGCGAGGGGTGCCTGTTGCAGATGGGCGGCTCCGACCAGTGGGGCAACATCGTGGGCGGCATCGACCTGACCCGCCGCGTCCTCGACCGCGAGATCTATGGCCTGACGACGCCGCTGCTGACCACCTCGGACGGGCGCAAGATGGGCAAGAGCCAGGGCGGCGCCGTCTGGCTCGACGGCGAGATGCTGAGCCCCTACGCGTTCTGGCAGTTCTGGCGCAACACGACCGATGCCGACGTGGGCCGGTTCCTGAAGCTCTATACCGAACTGCCGGTGGCCGAGTGCGACCGGATGGGGGCGCTGGGCGGGTCGGAGATCAACGAGGCGAAGATCGTGCTGGCCCGCGAGGTCACGACGCTGTTGCACGGCGCTGATGCCGCGGAAGCAGCCGAGGCCACGGCGCGCGAGGTCTTCGAGAAGGGCGGCGTGGGCGCGGACCTGCCAACGCTGATGCTCACCGCGGCGGAACTGGGAGACGGGCTATCGGTCGTGCAGGCCATCGTGCGCACGGGCCTCGCCGCCTCGGGCAAGGAGGCCAAGCGGCTCATCGCCGAAGGCGGCGCGCGCATCGACGACGCGCCGCTGACCGATCCGGGGCTGGTGCTCGATGCAGGTCGGCTCAGCACGCCCGTGAAACTGTCGGCAGGTCGCAAGCGCCATGCGCTGGTACAGCTTTCGGACGGCTGAAATAAGCTCAAGACCATTCGCGAATGGTCTTGAGCGATTATTCGCGAATAATCGGGCCCGCCCGGGCGGCGGTCCCACTGGCCCCATGCCGTCTGCTGCGCTACTCCTGACCCAGACACCGAAAGACGACCGACCGACCCATGCCGAAGACGATCCTGCAACGCTGCGAGGACAAGGGCCTGCGCATGACCGGCCAGCGCCGGACCATCGCCGCCGTGCTGCAGGATGCGGAGGACCATCCCGATGTCGAGGAACTCTATGCCCGCGCCTCGGGTCAGGACGCGTCGATCTCTCTGGCCACGGTCTATCGCACGGTGAAGCTCTTCGAGGAGGAGGGCATCCTCGAGAAGCGGGATTTCGGTGACGGCCGCGCGCGCTACGAGGCTGCGAGCCGCGCCCATCACGACCATCTGATCGACGAGCGCACCGGCGAGGTGATCGAATTCGTCGACCCCGAGATCGAGAAGCTGCAGGAGAAGATCGCGCGCAAGCTGGGCTACCGGCTGACGGGGCACCGGCTACAGCTCTGGGGCGAACCGCTGGACGATGGCGCCCCGGACGAGGCGTCATGAGCGACACGCTCCGGGGGGCGGCCCTCATGGTCGCCGCCATGCTGGCCTTTTCGATCGAGGACGCCCTGATCAAGGGCACCGCCACCCTGATCCCGGCAGGCCAGGTGATGATGACGCTGGGCCTCTTCGGCACCATCGGTTTCGCCCTGCTCTTGCGGCGCCGCGGCCAGTCGCTGTTTACCCGGGCGCTTCTGTCGCGGGCCGTTCTCTTTCGCTCGGCCTGCGAGCTTCTGGGCACGGCAGGCTTCGTCGCTGCACTCACCCTTGGAAACCTGTCTACCGCGACGGCGATCCTGCAGGCCGTGCCGCTGGCGGTAGTCTCGGGGGCGGCGCTGTTTCTGGGCGAAAAGGTCGGCTGGCGTCGCTGGACGGCCGTGGGGCTGGGTCTGGTGGGGGTGATGATGGTCATCCGGCCGGGTGCCGCCGATTTCGATCCGAACTCGCTCTTCGCCCTTGTGGCCGTGGTCTGTCTCTCGGCGCGCGATCTCGCAACCCGTCGGATCCCCGCAGGCGTGCCTTCGAACCAGCTCTCGGGGGCCGCCTTCGCGACCACGATCCTGTCGGGGGTCCTGCTTCTCGGCCTGACCGGCGAGAGCCTCGTCGTGCCCTCGTCCCTGGCGCTGCTGGGTCTCGTGGCCACGATCGCCGTCGGGATGCTCGCCTATTCCACTATCGTCGCCGCCACCCGGATCGGCGAAATGTCGGTGATTGCGCCGTTCCGCTACACCCGTATTCTCTTTGCCCTCATTGTTGCCACACTCGTCTTCGGCGAGCGACCCGATGCGTGGACCTATGCCGGGGCTGCACTGATCGTCGGGTCGGGGCTCTATGCCTTCTGGCGCGAGGCGCAGGCCAATGCCCGCGCCCGCGCTTCCCTCCCGCCGCAGCCCACGGTATGACCGGGCGGGACAGCCGACGTTAGCGCAAACACTCCCATCCGGAGGACCGATCCATGAGCACCATCATCGACATCCACGCCCGCGAGATCCTCGACAGCCGCGGCAATCCCACCGTCGAGGTCGATGTGACGCTCGAAGACGGCACCATGGGCCGCGCCGCGGTGCCCTCGGGCGCCTCCACCGGCGCGTATGAGGCGGTGGAGCGCCGCGACGGCGACACGGCCCGCTACATGGGCAAGGGCGTGCTCGATGCCGTGGCTTCGGTCAACGGCGAGATCGCCGAGGCAATCCTGGGCTACGACGCGACCGAGCAGGTGGAGATCGACCTCGCCATGATCGAGCTCGACGGCACCGACAACAAGGGCCGCCTCGGCGCGAACGCGATCCTCGGGGTGAGCCTTGCCGTGGCCAAGGCCGCGGCGGACTACACCTCCCAGCCGCTTTATCGCTACGTCGGCGGCACCGCCGCGCGGGTGTTGCCGGTGCCGATGATGAACATCATCAACGGCGGCGAACATGCCGACAACCCCA
>Ga0076930_100660_pt1 | contig 28122 bp, 25 predicted proteins | sample HotLakConsoUCCRE_FD_71149 | JGI IMG/M metagenome (GOLD analysis project Ga0076930, IMG submission 71149) | Hypersaline microbial mat communities from Hot Lake, Washington, USA - Hot Lake Consortium UCC-RE (version 3) (version 3) ...
ATCCTTGAAGTTTCAGACATTCAAAAGCATTAAATCTATGCCCTGACAAAGTATAGCCCCCTAAATCCCCCAAATTTGGGGGACTTTGAACTTCGGTCTCCCCCCAGAATTGGGGGGGCAAAGGGGGGCGAATGCAGCATTTTGAGGGAGCAATCGAGATGTGTGTACACGGTAGCCCGAGGGGAGAGGGATTTAGGGTGAGGGCTACGAAACTGGGATGCACTCATTGGGCGGGATGGGATGTTTGGGAATTTTCAGGCGATCGCCAATCGTTCACAAAACAGCCTTACCTCTCGCAGCACCAGCGGCGAAATTTCATGCCCCATGTCATATTCCTGATACGTCAGGTTCACCGATTGTTCCTTCAATACATCACGGGACTGATGCGCCCGCAGCATGGGCACGACCGGATCCTGGCGACCATGCACCATCAGCACCGGCCCCAACTCCGCGTGGGGCTGCGGAGCGCTATGCATATAGCCGCTGAGAATCAACGCCCCCGCCAGCGGCAGTTGTAGCCCCACATCCAACGTCATCGCCCCCCCCTGAGAAAACCCCGCGATCGCCGTCCGCTCTGGTGGAATGCCCGTCTCCGCCGCCACCTGCGTCAACCACTGCCGCAATAACTGCCGACTCTCTTGCCAATCAGCCTGCTGCGCAAAATCGTAATCCGCCTGAAAGTCATACCCCGTGGGAAAGCCATACCACATCCGCCCCCCTGGCGCAGCGGGATGGGGAAACGGCGCATCGGGGAACAGCATCCGAAATCCCTTCAGCGGCATATAGTCCGCCAACGTCGCCAAATCCGCCGCATTGGCTCCCCAACCGTGTAACCCAATCAGCAGCTTGTCCGCCGCTTTGTCCGTCGTTTTGGCGATCGCCCGCAGCACCATTTGATAAATCCTAGATTAACCTTCCGCCAATGATTTTAACGCCGCTCCAGCCGGCGCACTGCGCCGGGCAAAATTCGGCCTACAAAGTTCGAAAGTCAAAACTTGAGAAGTTTCCCTCCTACCCCAAAACTCTTAACCTCACACCCAACCACCCTCACACCCTGCCACCCTCACACCCTGCCACCCTCACACCCTGCCACGCCTCCCCCCCTACCCACCGCCCCACCCACCCGGTATATTGAAATGTGCAAAAGATCGGGAATTTGGGCCATGTCGCGGTTAGCGTTGCTGAGCGTTTCAGACAAAACGGGATTGGTAGATTTAGCCAAGGCCCTCGTCGAAAAATTTGACTTTGAAATTGTCAGCAGTGGGGGCACGGCTAAAGCGATCGCCGAGGCGGGACTGCCCGTGACGAAAGTTTCCGACTACACAGGGTCGCCGGAAATCCTTGGGGGTCGCGTGAAGACGCTGCATCCCCGTATTCATGGAGGCATTTTGGGGCGTCCCGCTTTGCCTAGCGATGCGGCAGACATGAGCGCCAACCATATCCGCGCTTTTGATCTGGTAGTGGTCAACCTGTATCCCTTTGAGCAAACCATCGCTAAGCCGGATGTCACCTTGCCAGAAGCGATCGAGCAAATCGATATTGGCGGTCCAACGCTGATTCGGGCTGCCGCCAAAAACCACGCCTTTGTGACAGTGCTGTGCCATCCCGAGCAGTACCCGCTCTACCTTGAGCAAATGCAAGAACAAGGTGGCGAAGTTGCCCCCGGTTTCCGGCAAGACTGTGCGCGGCAAGCATTTTGGCACACCGCAACTTATGATCAGGCGATCGCCACCTACCTCTCTGCCGCCGATGCAGAAGCCGCCACTGACGACGCTACCGAGTTGCCCCAACGCTGGACCCTGACCGGCACCCAACGGCAGCAGTTGCGCTACGGCGAAAATCCCCATCAGCCAGCCACCTGGTACCAAACGGGGAACATTCCCTCAGGCTGGGCCGCCGCTGAGTTGGTGCAGGGCAAACCCCTGAGCTACAACAACCTGGTGGATTTAGAAGCCGCCCGCCGCATCATTGCCGAATTTCCGCCACACGTGCCTGCGGCTGCCGTGCTCAAACACACCAACCCCTGTGGCGCGGCGCAGGGACAATCCCTGGCAGAGGCCTATCAACGGGCCTTCAACGCCGATTCGGTATCGGCCTTTGGCGGCATCGTGGCATTAAATCGTCCCCTGGATGGGGAAACCGCCACCGCCATGACCCAAACCTTTTTGGAATGCATCGTCGCCCCCGGTTGTGATGATGAGGCCAGGGATATTCTGGCGAAAAAAGGCAATTTGCGCGTGCTGCTGCTGGCAGATTTACTGAGTGGCCCCACCCATGCCCCCAGGGCGATCGCGGGGGGCTTCCTCGTGCAGGCGACCGACAACATCGAAGACGACCCCTCCACTTGGGAAATCGTCACCGACACCAAGCCCGATGCTGATACCCTCGAAGAACTCCTCTTTGCCTGGCGCTTGGTCAAGCATGTGAAATCCAACGCCATTTTGGTGACTAACAACCGCACGACCCTCGGCGTGGGCGCTGGACAGATGAACCGGGTCGGAGCCGCCAAAATCGCCCTCGACCAAGCGGGCGCACAAGCTCAGGGCGCAGTCCTCGCCAGCGATGGTTTCTTCCCCTTCGATGACTCCGTGCGGACGGCAGCGGCAGCGGGCATTCGGGCGATCGTGCAGCCGGGGGGCAGCAAACGCGATGCCGACTCCATCAAAGCCGCCAACGAACTCGGCCTCGTTATGGCCATAACCGGCATCCGCCACTTTTTGCATTAATCGGTCAATTCGATCAGCACGTAGCCTGCGTCTTCTAGACGAATGAGGGCACTGCGCAGCGTCTGAAAAATCTGCTGGGGTTCAATCGGTTCTAACGTCACCGGATCAACTGGATGAATCTGCCGCCAGCGATCGCTCAAATCCTGAATTTGTAACGGCTGTTCAATCAACGGATACAAACAACTCGCCAAGCTGCTCTCCAGCTTAAATGGCTGACCGTTAATAGGAAAATGCTTGTCCAAAGCAATGAGCGCAGAATTCCTTGTCCCCTCTTCCAAAAGCATCTGAAACTGTCGAGTCCGTAGTTGAGGATGCAAGTGAATGGCAGCCGTTTGCCACTGTTCTGCCGTCCAGTCTTCCAGCATTGGTCGTTGTTGTCCCCGCCCCGGATGCCCGCAGTACAAGTCCAGCAGACGATGCACCGGATGCAGCAGTTCGTAAATATGAAGCTGCTCTTCTAAACTCATCTCGGCCAGTCCCAGCGCCACCGAAATGGGCAAATCTTCAATGCTCTTAAACAGTTTTTCTAAATTCCACTCCCGCCAGTTCACCATGCTGATAAATTCCAGATCAGCCTGCCGCAACAGCGCCGAAAAGTCCTTCATGGTGTACCCCTTGTCCCCCCGCAGCAAAAAATTGGCCATTACCATTTCAGGATCCGTTTCGAGTTCCGGACTTCGATTCCACAGTTTCTGCTTAGTGACTACCCAATCTTGCAGCGATCTCATAGTCTGTCGAACCAAATCAATTTCGTCGTGGGTGATGGCTCCTTCCAGACAGCCCAGTTGTTTAAACAGCGCCTGTGCTCGGTAACAGTCGGCTCGCTGAAAAGCACTGTGCAAGTTGACACGAATAATGCCATCAGGTTTCAGTACCGATCTCATTGTCTTGAGTCCAGCACTTGGATCCGGCAACAGATATAGAGTCTCATCGCAATTGATGTAGTCAAAGGTATATGGTAGGGTCGGCAACTCCCCAACTGACAGACAATGAAACTCTATGGGATTCTGACAACCGTGATACTTTACCCGTTGTTCTGCCAATTCGACAGACTTAGGCGAAAAATCAATCCCGACAATGTGAGCGCCTGGATTGGCCAGCGCCAGCGCCATTGCTTTAAAGCCAGAGCCACAACCAGCATCAAGAATCCATTTATCTTTGGTATCAATGACCTGTTGATAGCGTAAATAGTGAGGAATAACGGCACTATGAGCCGATAGATAAACCGGATGATTTCCCGGAGCTTGCTCTAAAGGCAAGTTTGGGTAAGGCAGTTCATCAAACTGTGACAAATTTCTCGCGGTGACTTCTGGCCTCTGAATCATGGCGACTGCTTCTCCCTCAGCGGTTCGGTGTATTATGCATCTAAACTCTATCAATAGAAACGGTTCACCAAGAATGACAGAGATGTATAAAAGTTAAGGGCCGTCGAAACTTCAAAAAAGTGAGAATTCAGCTCACCTTGGTTGATTATTTGTCAAGTAAAATTTTTGCCTTTGTTTGAAAAGTAGAAAAAAATCACACACCATCTAAAAACTTATTCAGCGACGGAATTTTTCGGTTGTATCGTAAAACCGCCGCCTGCACGAGGAGTAACCTCGTAGCCGAGGGCTTCGATGTTCTCAATAGCAACAGCTCGCGCTTGCTCATCGGGCGCTGAGGCAAGAACTTGCCGCCAAGCATTGACTCGCACTTGAGGATTCTCGGGATCGGTCGCTAAGAAATCGGCAGTGCGTTGCAGAGAAACTTGATCCTCTTCGGCTCGGGAATCAGGCGATTGAGCAGCCCATTCAGCAGCGATTTCGTGAGAACGTTGCGCGGCCTCAAAATCCCCAAGGAAGAGCATTTCATCAATTCCCTTATTTCGCCAAATAAAGTAAGACTCTGGTGGCAATTCGGGGGTTAATGACTGTAACCCCTTAGCCTGTAGCTCAACTGCCCGCTCTGGTTGAGCCGCATATAAAGTGAGGCTACTCGACAAAAAGATGTAGGGATCGTAAGCGTAGGGATCGCGATCAATAATGACTTCGAAGAAATCGCCGCTCAGGCCATAGCCAGTGACATCGCGGTGTTCTCTGTTCCCGAAATATTGCAAAAATTGGAGGAAAGTCCAGTCAGCAATTAGGTTGCGAAACCCTAGTGTGGGAGCGCTTTTGAGTAGATTAAGCTGCAGTCTAGATTGTTGCGCTTCTATCTGAGCTTGGTCGACTAAGGCTTCCCCTTCCGAATCGAAAATTCTCGACCGCCGGGAAGTTTGGAGCATCACGATGCCCATCAATAAAAGAATTGCAAGAGGAATGCTGAGAGAGAATTTAGTCCAGATTTTCTTCTGCATAATTTTCTCAAGCTTTTTACTAGAGCCTAAGTGAATGCTTCTAAGTGTTTGTGTGTATAACTTCTCTTGGTCACTCTCCTGCTTAAAGAAGTGACTAGATTTATAGCGCTTTGAATTGAGAGTGAGAAGTACTCAGGTGTCTGTAAGTTTCTGTAGGAAGATGCCAGCTTCTCTTTTTTAAATCACTATAATCCTACTACTAATGAGATTCAGCTGCCACAAAGGCAAAAAGCCACCCTTATTAAGGATGGCTTTTACTTCATATGGCGCAGTGAATCGCCTTTGCAGCTTGTATCTAGTTGCTGCCTAGTGAATCTAAGGTGCCACAGCCTGCAGACCCTGCCGTAGTGACAACATCAGCAAAGTCCTGTCCGGCATCGGGTGCTCGGCACAAGAAGACATCTTGGCTTTGAACACTTTTATCGGTGTAAACAAGACCGCCGAAACCCTTCAAGCTACCTTTGAGAGGAACCGCGTAAAGAACGGCATGGTTATCAGTATCAACGGTGAAGTTACCAGCGGTAGCACCAGTGCCACTTTGATTGCCATACCTATAGTTGTCAGTCGCATCAGGAATGCCAACGTCTAGATCAGGAAGCGTCGGCGCATAGGCTAGCTCTTCCAAAAAGTAGGCTTGCTGGCCCCGGTTTGCAGCGCCAATGTAGTTGGATGCTTCGGATTCACGGGCGCGGTTGGCCTGGTTGAGGAAGGAAGGCAGAGCGATAGCGGCCAGGATGCCGATGATGATGATCACCACCAACAGTTCAATCAGGGTGAAGCCACCTTCAGCTTTCTTAGAACGCAGGTGCTTGAGTAGGTTGTAGGAAAATGCTGTTTTCATGGTTTAAGTTTCTCCTTGAGAAGCCAATAGGCGAAATGTGCTGTGTCTAGCTCCATGATCGTTAGACTACCCCCAGCGTTTTCATTTCATATCACCCATCTCGATCTTTTTTGGGGAATGCCTGTGCCTTCAGTGGTTTCCGCCAAAGGGGTCGGGTCAATGACCCGCAAAATCGGGCTGATAGCTCCGGTCATCCGTGGGACTGCAGACGGAAAGGTTGACTGACTGTTACAAATCAGGTTTTGTAACTATTTGGTTACAGCCGAGGATGGCACCAAGTGCAAGGGTTAGAGAACTGCTCAAAAATAGCGCCCCCAGTCGTAGGGGTTGGCCCATGCCCAAAAACTGGTGTTTAGCGGTTATCGATAGCGGCCCTCCCTTCCTGGACTGTCGCTTATTTATACATAAGTTTCGGGATAAGTTTCGAGTTGAGTCGTTGTCAGGGTTTAGATCCCCCCTTAAAAAGCTAATCCTGTAGGGGTTTGGAACGGTCCCCGTCATCACCCAGCGTTGGGGCGACGCCTGCGCCTGTTGGTTGACCGCCGCCAGCCCGTTGAATCACTTCTGAGACTCTTGCTGGGAGGCGGGCCAGGCCATCGCCCCGCTGCGGGTCCAGTAAGTAGGTGGACATAAATAAACGATGTCGTAGGGTGCTGTTAGGCGAAGCCGTAACGCACCATGCCACAGGGATTTGATGCGTTACGCTGGTGCTAACACATCTTACAAATAATTAAGCCCATCTACTTATTGTTGGTCGATGCCCCCGAGTGGCAGGCCCCCGTCATCCATCAGCAATACGTTGTATTGCATCAGCCCCCGCACCTGGCCCCGGATGACCCCGAGCCCCAACATCTGCACCTGCCCCGAGTAGGGATAGTACGCCGCCACGTGACCGGATAGTATCGTGGAATCGTTCATCTTGTCTCTGGCAAACAACCGGGCAACGGTTTGCCGGAAACTATTACCCCTGCAGCTCGAAAAGGCCCAGGTCAGTTGCTCGCAGGCCAGCTCGTAGGCTTGGTTCAGGCTTTGTTTACCTGCGGTCGAAAGGCACTTAATTGGCTAAACTCGGACATTGGGATCAGTAGGGGGTCATAAATAAACGATGTCCACCTACTTAGGAATGAGGATCAAGTAAGATCCAAATGGTTAGGGCAGGCATCTTGCCTGCCTTGGGACAGCCGAGACGGCTATCCCAACGTATTCAATTCTCATTCCTTAAGGACCGGCGGCTAAATAACGTAACGGACCCAATCAATCCGGTTTTCTCCTGCCAGGAGACGCTTCGCGAATGACTGCGCTCAACCTGCCAGGGTCGGGAGTTGAGCAGAGTCGAAACTCGGTCTGCGGGGATATGATTTGCAGACCAGCCCCTTACCAGGCGTTGCTGAATCCAGGAATGAATCGGTGCAACGGATAGATTTTGTCCGCCCCTTCAATCCCCCAATTCTGAGGGACTTCAGCGATCGATTCCCCCCCCAGGATGGCTATCCCTTATCCAAAAGTCGCTGTGTTACTGACTCTCAGAAGGTTTCAAGGAGCGATCGCGATCGTTTTACGGGCTGTAGAACCTCTCCTCTCCTCTCCTCTCCTTAACTAAGGAGAGGAACCGGAACTTGGTAATTGACTGTTATCCCTATACGCAAATGCGGAAACGATAAAGCACCGCCCCGATCGACGTCAGTTGCCCCACTTGACCGTCGCCGCCCTCTGGCTAAATGGCATGCGATCGCCCCCCGAAAGTCCACTCCCGTCATCTCTCTGCCTGCGGATCTCCAACCAGGCAATTCCCACAATTCTGAGCGTCAAGGCTAAGATCGAGCCAGTTTGCGCCGGGCATCAACGTCTCCAGTCGTGAACCTTTGGCCCCAGCCCAAACAGACCGTGATCACTGTTACCGATATTCCTCTTGAGATGCTTCACAATCACCCCGCTAGCTGAAAAGCCCCACTATCCAGTAGGCTGGTTTCACAATTTCTTGAACTTTTTCAGCAGGATCAGCATTTATGGGTTTAGCGACGTCATCCCTCGCTGCACTGACCGACCAACTCAACGAATACTACCGCCAGATCAAGGAGTTAATTTTAGAACGTCAGCATCCGGTCAGTGGCCTGTTGCCTGCAAGCACAGCAGTCACGACCCACGGTGACTATACCGATGCCTGGGTGCGGGATAACGTTTACAGCATTTTGGCAGTGTGGGGGCTGGGGTTAGCCTATCGCAAGATTGACGACAACCAAGGGCGCACCTACGAACTGCAGCAGAGCGTCACCAAACTGATGCGCGGCATGCTGTTTGCCATGATGCAACAGGCCCCCAAAGTTGAGCGCTTCAAAGGTTCCCAAGAGCCGTTAGAAGCCTTACACGCCAAATACGACACCGCTACAGGCAGCACCGTCGTCGAAGACCATGAGTGGGGCCATTTGCAAATCGATGCCACCTCAGTGTTCTTACTCATGTTGGCGCAGATGACCGCCTCCGGATTGCAAATCATTTTCACCCAGGATGAGGTGAACTTCATCCAAAACCTGGTGTATTACGTCGGGCGCGCCTACCGCACCCCCGACTACGGCATTTGGGAGCGGGGTAATAAACTGAACCACGGCAAACCGGAACTCAATGCCAGTTCCGTTGGCATGGCGAAGGCGGCCTTAGAGGCGATGGATGGGCTGAACCTGTTCGGCATTCAGGGCGGGCAGGCGTCGGTGATTCACGTGCTGCCGGATGAAATTTCTCGCGCCCGGCTGACGCTGGAATCCCTGCTGCCCCGTGAATCGGGCTCTAAGGAAGTGGATGCAGCGGTGCTGAGTATCATCAGCTTTCCGGCGTTTGCGATCGAAGATGCCGGGCTGGTGGAGCGGACTCGCCAAAAGATCATCGATAAGCTACAGGGCCGTTACGGCTGCAAGCGCTTCTTGCGAGACGGTCACCAAACGGTGCTCGAAGACACCACCCGACTGCACTACGAACCGGAAGAACTGCAACAGTTTGAGCATATCGAAAGCGAGTGGCCGCTATTTTTTAGCTATCTATATTTAGATAGTCTGTTTCGCCATGATGCCAGGGCGATACGGTTTTATCGGCAGCGGCTAGAGGCGATCGCGGTCGACCGTGACGGTCTGCATTTGCTGCCCGAGCTCTATTACGTGCCCGAAGACGCGATCGCTGCCGAGCGCCAAAACCCTGGTAGCCAAACCCGCTTCCCCAACGAAAACGTACCGCTCATCTGGGCGCAGAGCCTCTTTTTGCTGGGGCAACTGTTGGAAGAGGGCATGCTCACGCCGGGGGACATCGATCCCCTGGGGCGACATTCTCGCGTGGGACGCCAACGCCAATCCACCGTCCAGATCGCCCTCATTGCGGAAAACGAAGCCCTGCAAGTGGAACTCGCCGACTACGGCATCGAAACGCAAATTCCGGAGCAGGTGGAGCCCGTCAAAATTTACCCCTCGGGGGAACTGTCGGCGGTGTATGCCTGCATCGGCGTCAATCACAAACTGGGCCTGACCGGACGCCCCATCCGTCGCCTGCGGGGCCTCACGACGGCTCAGGTCTTCCGCATTAGCGGCGAAACGGTGGTCTTTTTGCCATCCTTCCTCGATGCCCAAAAGTTTTACATCACGCTGGATTACCACTTCCTAGTCGCCCAAATTCGTAGCGAGTTGTCCTACATTCACTACCATTGGAATGCGGTCGGGCGACCGACGATGACCCTGCTGCTGACCCACGAAATGTTTGAACTGGGTCATCGCCCGATTCATGAGTCGCCCCTGCTGCGACTGATTCAAGAATTAAAATCTGGGCATTGCGGTGGGGTGCCCGTCGTCTTAGGACCGCTCTACCAACTGCTGCTGACTGCGGGCACCGAGCGCATTGATGATATTGGCGTCTATGCGCTTCAACAGTCGACCCTGCGGTACATCCCGCGCCAATCGGCCTATCTCTCAATGGTGCCGGAACATGCCCAACCCCTGGATATCTGGCACCTCTTTCGCATTGAGCGCGAAACTGATACCGCTAGCCTGGTAGCCAACTTGCAGCGATCGACCAACCTCTACGAGCAGGTGGAACTGCTGGCCCGACTGCAATCGCTAGCCGGTCCAGACTGTGACACGGGCATTGGTCAAGAGCGCACCATCACCGTGGCGGACTTGCTAGAAGAAGTGTATGTCAAGGCGGGTCGTCAGGAGCTGTGGCTGATTGTGCGGCGGACCGCTGGACTGCTGAACAAAATGGATGTCAATTTGTCCGACGCGGTGACGGAACTGCTGGTGCGCCAAAAGCACGTCACCGTCGGCAAAGCCTACTCCGATGGGTCGTTGATTCGTGACCCGATGCCCCACTCCGACATCATGGAGAAAATCATCCAGTTTTGTGGGGAAGATGAGCGCGATCGCGCCCTCACCCAGGAGATCATCGTTTACCTGAGCGTGCTGATCAAATCGGCACCGGAACTGTTCGAAGGCTTGCTGACCCTGCGGGTGGGCTATCTGATTTTGCTGCTCACCAGTGAAATGGCGAGAGCGCACACCATTCCCCGCGATGAAGCCTACGATCGCCTCACTAGCCACAGCCCGTACGAAGTCAAAATGCTGCTACGACAAGCCTTGGCGGGCTACAGCGGCCTCAATCGCACCCTGTTTCAGCAAGAATCGCTACACATCACCACCGCGTCTCCGGTTACCTGGAGCTTTGTACCCGAGCAGGTCGAGCAGATTGATCTACAAGTCGAAGACTGGTGGCGCAAACGCCAGATCGATGGCGAGCTGACCCGCCTGCCGGAAGAGTTTCACCTCAAAATGTGGGAGTTGCTGCACCATTGTCGCGGCGTGATCATTGGCGACAAACTCGATCGCCGCAACCGCATCGACAGCGAATCCATTATTTCGGAAATGACGCCGGGAGAAGCCAACTTTGCCCGCCGCTTGGATCACCTGCTGACCAAAATCCACGCCCCGGAATATCGTCACCTCACCGTCGAGGCCCTGCGAGAACTGGCGGCCATCTTCCAAGGCAATCCTGATTTGCAGTTTGACGATTACATCGCGCTGGATGTCTTGATCGGTCACGCAGTGCGCATTGCCTGGGTCGAAGATCGGCCTGATCGCGTCGGCCAATACGAAGCTCAGAAAGGGGCCGCCTGGTCTGACTTTTATGGGCGATCGCCCAAGGAATGCGCGATCTATATGTCGAAAGCACTGCAATTCTTGGTGGAACTGGCGGAAGCCGAAGCCCAAGCCGCCGAAGATACCGCCAACGTCGCCTAATAGACCGAGCAGATTCAGCGCAATGATTGGGGCTAAGTCTCGCGGTGATCGCCCGCCTTTAGCAGTGATCATGAGGCTTTTGGCAAGGTGCTAGACGGCATGATGGGGCCAATGACAAGCATCAGTGTTATGACGCCGATTGTGTCTCCGACTCTGAGCCTGTCCATTGCCCCTGGCGGGCTTACCAAGGGCTGCTAATCATCGTAAATCCCGCCCAAAAGTAGGGGGATGAAAAATCAGACGGCACTGCCGAAGCGATGGCCGCCGCCAGTTCTGGTGCGATCGGCACACTGCCCCGTGACAGTTGCAAGGCTCCATCCTCATAGCGAATTTCTCCGCGCAACATCTTGAGTTGCGCCTGACGCAGTGCCTCCGCCTTGGTGGAGGTGCCCCCGAGCTGCCGATAAAACTCACTCATCAGCGCTAGCGTACCCACATCGCTGACATTCCAGAGGCTAGCGATCGCCGATTTGAAGCCCGCCTTGAGCGCCAAACCCGCAAAGCCCAGTTCCGCCTCATCATCCCCGACAGCGGTTTGACAAGCGCTCAATACCAACAATTCCAAGCTGGGTGAAGGCCACTCCAAGCTATCCATCTCATCAAGGGATAATTGGGCATCCCAAAACTGCACGTAGGAATTTTGCGGAGCCCCCGGCTCAAAAGCGGCATGGGTCGCCAGGTGAATCACTTGCGGAGACAGCTCATTGACGGCTTGCACCAGATTTGATTGCGTAAATTGCTGATTGAGAAAAGTTTGCCCCTGCCATCGCTCTTCGGATGAGCGGGCATACTGCAATTCCCACCAGATGCGGGTGATTTCGCTGGGAACGGCGGGTAGAGGCTCCAGATCTTCAAACTCCGCCGCCCCCATGGCCAAAAATCGGCTCTGCTCCAGGTCCACATAATCTGTCTGGATCAGGTTAAAGGCCGGAATTCGCGTCAGGCTGTATTTCTCCAATAAAAACGACTCCCCATCGTAGAGCGCCGCTAACGGGATGCCCCGTAAGCCATTGCCCAGACAAAACAAGAGGGTGTCGACCCCGGCGGGCGCTAAAAAATCATCCTCGTAAGGCTCAATCATCCACCGATACAGCTGTTGAGCCGCCGGTCGCGCCGTCCGCTGAGAAACACTGTTGACCTCTAAATGAAAGGTGCGCACGGTGGCCCGCAGCGTCTCGTCGGGCACGTCATACAAATCACGCACCACCGGTTCACCGTTAGGGGTGAGCAATACCAGATGTAGGTGATCGCCCCTCGGTATTGCCCACAAAACAGCGGGCGTGGTCCCTGTTTCAGCACCGATACGCGAGAGGGTATTGGCGATTTCTTCAGGCGGTTGGGTGACCTCGGCCAAATCAGCCCCAAAGTAAGATTCAAATTCCTGCTCCAGCCCGATTTCCATCGCCAGGACTTTTTCACTCAGGGTTTGAGCAGGCGTCGGCATCGCCGTTAAGAGCAACACTGAAAAGACGATTCCCCAACAAAAGTGGTACCCAAACTTGCGAGTTTTGCCTTTTAAGATGTGAATCACCTTAACAGTGGATTGATACGAGTCTTTGTGAATCATCGTCCTGCGCTCGTATGATTTTCAGTCTCTAGTGCATTGTCAAGACTAAGAATTCGGGCTTCGGCAGGCTCAGCCCGAACGTGTTCCCGTTCATCCTGAGCTTGTCGAAGAGGGGTGCATCCCAACTTTTGCAAGTTTGGCCCTCATCCCCTAACCCCTTCTCCTTTGGGGAGCAGACTTTCAAAGTCCCTCTCCCGAGGGGCTACCGCTTATACATAAGTTTCTGACTGACTGCTTCCAGTGGTTTACCCCCCTGTTCTGGTATGCCCGGAGGGCTTTAAGCCCCCAATTCTGGGGGCTTAAAGCCCTCCGGTCTCCCTCCAGAATTGGGGGGACTAAGGGGGGCGAGTGCGCCTGTTGAGGTGGCAATCGAGATGTGTGTACACGGTAGCCCAAGGGGAGAGGGATTTAGGGTGAGGGCTAGGAAACTGGGATGCACTCATCGAAGAGTTTTTGAGAATATTTATAATCCTAAAATTTAGACCTGACAAAGCACTCGTTTTTTAGGTGAAAAGCTAAACCTCATCCAGATTCAGAAGTGGAGTTTTGGCCTGTGGGAAACCTCACCGCCTGCGGCACCTCTCCTTCTCAAGGAGAGGTTTGACAAGACTCTGATTCCTCTCCTTGAGAAGGAGAGGTTAGGTGAGGTTCTGCCCGATCAAACAAAACTCCAGTTCTCAACTTAGACGTGGTTTATTCTCTAGACTATTTGAATGAAAATTTTCAAATTAGCACTAAGAGAGCTTGATGTAATGGCTGATTTAGAGTGCCCAGTCCTTCAGTAAAGTTAGTCACCCCTGTAGCTTCTTTTACAGGAGGTTAAGCTAAAACTCACCGACTTTGCGTATACCGACTTTGCGTATTTGGGGGTTGAACGCCTCTATCGGCGGGACTCAACCATGCCATTTAAACGTCAATCAGCTTACTGGGTACTTGATGCATCTCGCCCTGAATCCCTCAAGACAGCGGCAGGCTGGATCAATGCCGCGTTGATGCCAAGGCGACAACCTGAGACGACCCATCAACACTGGGAGCGATCGCCCCAACCGCCCTGGAGTAACAAGGTTAAACCAGGCCCCCCAGGCAGTGACTGAAGTCGTTGGGTGAATGAGTCAGTTTGGTGTCAGCCGTAGATACTTTTTATTGCGATCGCAGCGATCGGCAAGAACGGTCCCCTGAATTGCGCTAGGGGTTGGCCGAGCAGCGATGGATACCAATTACAGCAGCCCCCGATAGCGAATGAACACCAGGATCGCGGCCCACGCACCCAGCGCCACTTTGAGCGCTACCAGAATATTGAGCAGGGGAATCCAGCCGCCACTGAGGAGCGTGCCGGGGACCCCGTGGGGCAATTCCAGGCCGATGAGCGACAGCACCGCAATAACGATAAAAATCAGCACCGACACTTTTTCCAGGGTCGCGGCTTGCCAGCGCTGGTAGATAGCCTCCATCCAACTAGAGGAAGAGGTAATGGCCACCAGGCCGATCGCCGTGCCCCCGGCCACACCTGCGGCAAACCCCCCACCGGGACTCAGGTGGCCCCGAAGAGCTAGTTCGATACTGACCAGGGCGGCGATGGTCGCGCCCAACCGAGCCAGCACGATGGAAGGATCGTCGGTGAACTGATAAATGGTGCAGGAGGGCTGCTCGTCGGCGAGCAAAAACCGTACCCCCATAATGGCAATGGTGAACACCACCACCTCAAAAATCGTGTCGTAAAGACGATTGCGGAAGATGATGCCGGATACGGCATTGACCACGCCGCTGTCTTCGACGACTAGCTCGACCATCGAGAGTTCTGCGGTTTCCACAGTCGGGTCAGGCAAAACTAGCATTTTGAGATAAAGGGCGATCGCCGCCGCAATGTAGACCCACTTCATCATTAACCCTCCAGTGCCTTCTGCAAGTAAGTGGGCGACGACGATTGCTCAGAGGGCATGAGCCGGAGGGCTCGGGAAAAACCCACCGTGGCAATTTCGGGAGACATTGCCGCCGCCAAAATTTCATACAGCCGAGGAATTCGCACACTCAGGGCATAGGGAGCCGCCAGGTCGGCTGGCGGTGATGCGGCAGAAAACTGGCTGATGGCTACACACACCGCGTGAATTTCTTTATTTTCCAACGCAAACTGCAGGGCTTGGGGACTGTCATAGGGGCAGACTTCTAGACGCAGATGATGCTTTTGCAACACCTGGCGGAGGGCCGGAAACAGTTGCTGAGCCATCGATGGCGCGGCGGTGGCCTCGGGCTGGGCCGGAGTCGCTGAAGGCGTTGCTAAAACCCCGAGACGCAGACTCATGGAAGAGCGCACGGCGATCGCATACAGCATGATCGACAGCATCGTGCCCACCAGCGCTTCGGTCAGGGCCACGTCAGCCGCGCCAAACAGAGCATACACCAGCGCTGCCACCGCCCCGACAATGCCGCGAATAATCAGCGCATGGTAAGGATTGACCTGGGTGACGAGCATCGCTGCGGTAATGGGCAATAGCGCTGAAATCGCTACAATGTCTAGATTCTCAAGCATCTTCCCCTCCGCTACTCGAACAGTAAGCCAACACATAGCCCAGCACGGTGTTCCAAATCGCTAGGGTAATAATGGCTAACACCAACAAAGGCCATTCCCCAGGAATTTTGAGCAACAACCCTAAAACGATGCTCATAGAACCCAGAGTGTCAGAGACCGATAGGCTGTGCAGTTTGAATAAAACGGAACGGTGGCCCAGCAGGGGCAAGGTGCCCCAAAACCAGAAAATAATGCCCAGGACGATTAGGCCATAACTGAGAACATCGATCATAGTTCGTTGAGCCTCCGAATAATGTGGGCCAGCAGCATGAGGGCGGCATTGCCCACACTCAAAATCAACACGCCGACCAGGCCGATCATCCAGTCATCGCGCAGCACCGACACCACCAAAATCATGATGGAGGTTTTAGTCGCAATGCTGGCAAAGGCCAACATCTTTTGCCAAATATCTGGGTCTTGCCAGGCTTCATAAATGGGAATGAGCAAGGCCAATATCATCGCAAGCAGAATGCCATTCATAGGGAAATAGAGCTTGAATTAGGGCGTTGCTGATTCCAGGTATGAACCAATCACTCTAGGTATTGGAACCTCGTTCAAATTTTTGCAAAATCATACCGCTATTCAGCAACGCCTGAATTAGCGGTGACACGAGGGCAGGGAAATTTAGCACTCGGCGATCGGCAGTCACGTTGCTGCCGGATGGGGGCTGACAAGAAGGCGGCGAGGGAAGCATTACGATTCCAGCGGCGCGTCAGGGGGCTCATCGCCCAGCTCGCCCCCGACCTGGCGACGCCGGGGGCGACGCACCCGGTGGACTTCGTACCAGCCGTCCTCGTGGTACTTCAAAACGATGGTTTTGGGGGTAAAAGTGATGAGAAAAATATCGAGAAAGATGAGTCCCGGCGTGCGGTTGGGTTTGACCCGCTCCATGACGGTGTCTTCGACGGTGTGGGGACGAAAGATGATCTCGATCGCCTCCGCATAGGCTGTAGGAATGGCGGCAATAATTTCCCACATCACATGGAGCCAATCGCGCAACACCGCTGTCACCGTGCGATTGCGGGGCAAGATGAGGGCGATACACACGCCAATGATGATGTTGGCGGGACTCAAATCAGCGGTGAGCAAAAACCAGATCACCAGCCGCAAAATCAGGTCGAGGTAGCCAATCATGCCAGCACCATCCCAAACAACAACATCGACAGGAGGCTCATGACGCCAATCAGGTGGTCGAACTGCTCCACCACCCGCGGCAGTTTGAGCGAGACGCGGCGAAAGATCACGAAGTAAGCGGCCCAGCCCACCCCAATGGTGACCAGGGGTTTGACGGTATTGCCCAGGGTGTAGGCTTCGTAGTAGACCACGTTGGCAAACACCAGCCCCCCTAACAGCAAGACCATGGCCGCCCAAAAACCAGGCTTGACAGGACTTTTGTCGTCGCTGCTAGAGGGCAGAAAAATAAATTTCGCGAACGAAATCGCCGTGCCCAGGGCGGCCACATTCATCCCCACCACCTGCCAGGGCAGCAGGTTTTTCATCGTTAGGACTTTGGCCCCAAAGCCAGACAATAAGGGAAATCCCGAGATAGAGAAGCTGGCGATCGCCAAGGCGACCCACACCGATCGCGACATGGGTTCGTGGTGCAACACTTTGAGATTGCGGCTCGGCAAATTGCCCGCTGCCAGGAAGAGGGCGGATTTCACCAGGCCATGAGTGAGGGCGTAAAAGCCCCCAACTTCGGGAGCGGCTAAGACAAACCCCAACTGAGAAACGGTATGAAAGGCCAGCATGCGTTTGGTGTCTTTCTCAAACACGGCGTAGCCCACCCCGAGCAGCGCTGTCCCGACACCAAAAAACCGCACGAGGGGATCAATGTCGGGAAACATCAGCGCAAATCGCGCCAGGGGAAAAATTCCCGACTTCACCACGACGCCCGACAGCAGGGCCGATACCGGCGTCTCGGATTCTGAATGGGTAAGGGGTAACCACAGCCCCGAGATAAAGATGCCGCCTTTGGTCAGCAGCCCGACAAACAGCAGGGCGATCGCGTCCATCGGTGCGGTTTGCAAGGCGGTAAAGGCAAAGGAGCGACTGTGTTGATAAACCAGCGCTGCACCGAGCAGATAGAACAGCATCGCTGTGTTGCTAACGAAAAGGTAGCGCAGGGCGATCCAAATCGAGCGATCGGTGCGGGGATAGGCAATCAGCAAAAACACCGCAATGCCAATCACCTCTAGGGCGACATACAAACTAATCAGATCCGCGCAGACAAAAACGGCATTGACACAGCCGTGCAAAATCACCGTCTGGGTATAAAAAAACTTTGATTTGTTTTGCTGCCAGCAGTAGAGGACGACCGCCGCCGTCACCAGCGCATTGGTCAGAATAAAGAAGCCGCTGAGGGAGTCCACCATTAAAGTGACCCCAAAATTATCCAGTAGCTCCAGGGTGAAGGACAGGTCCTCAAGAATCACAAATAGGCTATAGACTAGCGAACTGAGCGCCACCCCCAAAGCCAGTTGCCGACCGGCTCGCGGCAATAGATAGCCGCTAAACCCGATAAAGAGCGGCAGCGCAATCCAAGCGACGGTAATCGTGGTCATGGGGTGTGGCTCCGCTCAATCTCACTTGTTTCCAATGTGGGGTTGTCGCGAGCGAGCTTCATGACCCCTACCAGCATTAACGCCTGAATGGAAAAACCAATGACGATCGCGGTCAAAATCACCGCCTGGGGAACTGGATCCGCGTAGGCAATATCGCCATCCTCTGCCAAGATGGGGGTAAATAGACCGGGCCGGGCCGCCACCAACACATAAAAGGCGATCACCCCGGTGCTCATCACGTCCATTGCTAGGGTTTTCATCATCAAGTTGCGCTTGAGGATAATGCCGACAAACCCAATTAGCACAGTAGCAAAGACACAAGCTTCCAGCACTGATTTCGGGGCGAGGCCCTCAGCATTGGCTAAGCCCAACACAGAGTGACCTTGGATTAAAGAAGCCAGGATCTGATCCATCAGCACGCGCCCATCCCCCATATCTCATAGAGATAATACTATCAGACAATGGATTTCCATTAAGTAAAGTCTAATCGTTGCCTTGGCTGAATGTAAGCCTTTTGCCGGTGAAATTTTGTTGATGGCGCTGACAAGTTGCCCTTATGCCACAGGGGGCCGCGATCGCTAGCCGACAGTTTGCGCCACCGGCCACAGCATCCGGATGAGTCTTCCCCTGGCTCCTGAATCAAGCGATCGCGACGGTGGTAGGGCGATGGCGGAGACGAGATGGGGCGGCAGGTCTGAGCACAGCGGCCTCAATTCTATAGGCTGATGCATTTGCTGAAGGTTGTATGCCGCTGTCTGTGCTGATCGGTTGGCAACAAAAAAAGGGCGAGCTTACGCTCACCCTTTGAACCTCTGACTGGGAGACTCGGTCTCCCGTTCAATGAGAATTGGCACTTCACCAAGACCACGGAAGGCCAACTCCGAAAACGCATCGAAAAATTACATCAAACCCAACTGTGCCAGGATGCCTTGGCCGGTAATCAGTTCAGTCGCGATACCGATCACAAAACCCAGCATAGCTAGGCGACCGTTCCAGTTTTCGGCAAACTCAGTGAAACCAAACTTTGCTTGTTCTTCAGCCATGTTGAAAACCTCTGTTGCTTCAAGGAATTGAGAGGCAGAGTGGCCTCTTGTTTACAAATGTAAACCATCCGCCGGAGAAATTGCAACATTTCTTCAATATTTTTTGAGGAGATCAGGAAATCTGCTTATGGCAAGGCTAAGGCGCTGCCACCCCCACGTCTGACGGGCTCAGCTACGGCGATGGCAGTGCCATCTGGGTTGACAAGAATGCCGGTCGCGGCCCCGATTTCCTCGGTTTCCGTCAATTGATGGCCCTGGGCTAATAGAGCTTTGCCCAGATCTGTCGCTTCGAATCCCTGATCCACGAAGGTGGTTCCGCTGTTGCGTTGGGATAAGCGAGGAGCCGCGATCGCGGTTTCCAGATCCAGGCCAAAGTCCATTACATTCACCGCAATGCCCAGCACCGTAGTAATGATGGTGGCACCGCCCGGCGAGCCAAACGCCAGCAGACTACCGTCGGGGGCGATCGCGATGGTCGGAGCCATGCTGCTGCGGGGGCGCTTGCCCGGTTCGGGAACGTTGGGGTGGGGCGCGTCCGGGTCAAAGTCGGTCAGTTCGTTATTCAAAATGAAGCCGTAACCGGGCACCACTATGCCTGAACCACCGGTCGATTCCAGCGTCAGGGTGTAGGCCACCACCAGGCCATGGCGATCGACCACGGTCAGGTGAGTGGTCGAGAGTCCACCCATTTCAGCGGTTCGGGAAACGATGGGCAGGGCGGTCAGGCTAGGACTCGGATCTTGCTGATACGGCAGGGGATCGCCCGCGATCGCCCGATCATCCTCCTCCTGCTTGGGCGCTTGGCTGGGCAGTTGCGATCGCCGCACCGCCAAATAATCGTCGTTCAACAAACCCGCTAGCGGCACGTCCACATATTCAGGATCGCCGAGGTAGGCATGGCGATCGCTAAAGGTCAGTCGCTCCGCTTCGATCAGCCAGTGCAGCGCCTCGGCTCGTGCCATCTGGCCCAAGTCAAACCCTGCGAGTAATTTGAGCGTTTGGGCCACAGTGATGCCGCCGCTGCTGGGCAACCCCATGCCAAACAGCCGATAGCCGCGATAGGTGCTGGTCACGGGCGGACGCACCCGCACCATGTAGCGGTCTAAATCTTCAGTGGTGAGCCGTCCGGGCCAGACTTTAAAGGGGGGAACGGCGACGGTGGGCGGCGATTGCACGGTTTGGGCGATCGCTTGGGCCAGCTCACCCCGATAAAAATCATTGACCCCGCTGGACGCCAACCGTCGGTAAGTGTTTGCCAAGTCAGGATTGCGAAACCGGCTGCCCACTGCGGGCACATTGCCCCCCGGCAGATACAGTTCGCGGGTGCTGATGAAGGCGGCGAAGCGATCGCGATTGCGCTCAATCTGGCTAGCGAAAGTTGTGTCCACGGTGAAGCCGGACTCCGCCAGGGCGATCGCCGGTTGCAGCATTGCGGCCAGCGATCGCGTCCCATACCGTTCCAGCGCCGTTGCCCAATTTAGGGGCGTCCCCGGCACCCCCACCGCGAGACCGCTGGTAATCCGATTAGGAAAAAAGGGCAGATTTTCCCCCGTGGCGCTGTCGGGATCGCGAAACAGGTCGGGGGTCGTGGCGGCGGGGGCGGTTTCGCGACCATCCAGGGTGATCACCGTGTCACTCTCGGGGCGATAGATGACCATAAAGCCGCCGCCGCCAATGCCCGCTGAAAACGGCTCGGTCACGCCCAACGCGGCTGCCGTGGCGACAGCCGCATCCACCGCATTGCCCCCTGTCCGCAACACCTCCAGGCCAATCTGGCTGGCCCGCTCATCCACGGTGGCTACGGCCCCGCCAGTTCCCGTGGCGATGTGACTAGCGGTGGGCGATCGCCCGACTGCGGGCATTCCCAACCCGACCACTAGCACACCAACTATCCCGAGCCCAATAGCCAGACTTCGCCGCCAATAACGCTGCACCACTCCGTCACCTAATCACGCCGAACTGTTCAAACGGTACAGCATAGGGAGTTTGCCAGACCGTCTACTGACGGTTTTTCGTGCGGGCGTTATCGTCTCAAGGGCCAATTGTCCATCAATTTCACGTCACTCTGCTAAGGCCTGGAAATTGAATATTGGGATAGCCGTCTCGCTGTCCCAAGACAGGTAACGGACATCTCTCATCAAAATTGGACTTTAAATCATCCTCATCCCTAAGTAGATGGACTTTATGATTTGTCGGATGTGTTAGCGCCAGCGTCACGCATCAAGTCCCTGTGGCATGGTGCGTCACGGCTTCGCCTAACAGCACCCTACAACATCGTTTATTGATGTCCACCTACTTAGCGGACGGCTTCAATCAGGCGGGAAAAGTAGAACTGAGTTTTGTTCATGGCTTGGCGCTCGATTTTCCAGCCCAGGGATTCGAGCACCTGGACGACATCCTTTTCTGCATGAAGATAGGCCCGAGTTGTCTTGCTCGGACCGGGAAAGAAGCTGCCAACTTTTTTCAGCACGCTGTAGAAGGAGGTCTTGGGGGCAAAGCTCAGAATCACCCGCGACTCGGCCAGTGAGCTGAGATGGCTGATCATGTCTGCCGCTTTGTTTTGGGGATAGTGAATCAAGACATCGAGGCAAATGACGGTATGAAACTTGCCCGTGAGGGATTCTAGATCGGAGGTCTGGAAGCTTGGCACTTGACCAGAGGGCAGGGTGGCGATCGCCCGCTCATGGGCTTCACCCACCATTTTTTGAGAAATATCGCTGGCACAGACCACGGCACCCGCCTGCGCCAGGGGAATGCTGAGACTGCCAACGCCGCACCCCGCATCGCAGATGGCTAATCCCTGCAGGTTGCCATCGGCTTCGAGCCAAGACATGACGGTATCGATCGTTTGCTGATGGCCTTTGCGGATGTCACGCTGAACTTTGTTGACCTCGCCATCGCCATAGATGCGCCGCCACCGATCGAATCCAGTAGCGTTGAAATATTCGCGAACGACAGATTTATCGTCTACAGCATTTGTCATGGCAATAAAAAACGGTTTCTGAACTGTGAAAAAAAGTAAAGGAGTTTCTACAGTCCATATTAAGCCTAAAGAGGAAAAGGCTTCGGGCGGATTTTGCAGCGATTGGGAACAGGGTGCGATCGCCCCACACCCCAAGTCTGAGCATCCAAACTAAGAATCCCTTTCAGGCCACCACTCTAGGATTTTGAGAGTCCCGCATCCAGCTAACTAGCGCGCCGACTCAACCCCGACCCAGCATCAACGGCCTAATCGTCATCTTCGGGCATGTCGTCAAAGTCGTCTTCTTCAACTTTGCCGTTAGTCGGTTCAGCACTGTTAGCCGGTTCAGCCGGTTCAGCCGATTCGCCGACTGCCAACTTTTCCCTCACTTTATTTTCGATTTCCAACGCCAGTTCGGGCTTTTCTTCGAGCAGCTTGATCGCATTGTCGCGTCCCTGGCTAATGTTTTCACCGTTGTAGCTGTACCACGCCCCTTTGCGCACGATGATGTCGTGTTTTTCGGCCAAATCGACAATACAGCCCAAGCTAGAAATTCCGTGACCAAAAATGATGTCAAACTCGGCGATGCGGAAGGGCGGGGCCACCTTATTCTTGGCAACTTTGACCTTGGCGCGAATGCCGTATTCCTCCGTGCCTTTTTTCAGCGTCTGAATGCGGCGGATGTCGAGCCGAACGGAGGCATAGAACTTGAGCGCGTTACCGCCCGTCGTGGTTTCGGGGTTGCCATAAACGACGCCAATTTTCAGGCGAAGCTGATTGAGAAAGATGACCGTGCAGCCCGATTTGCCGATGTTGCCGGTAATTTTCCGCAGGGCTTGGCTCATCAGACGCGCCTGCAGCCCGACGTGGGCATCGCCCATTTCCCCTTCAATTTCCGCCCGAGGCACCAGCGCCGCCACGGAGTCTATCACGACAAGATCGATCGCCGACGATCGCACCAGTTGATCCACAATTTCCAGGGCTGCCTCACCCGTATCGGGCTGCGACACCAGGAGTTCATCAATGTCGACCCCCAAAGCGCTGGCATAAACCGGATCTAGGGCGTGTTCCGCATCGACAAAAGCGGCGGTGCCACCCTGCTTCTGCACTTCCGCGAGCGCATGTAGGGCCAGGGTGGTTTTACCGGAACTCTCGGGACCGTAGATTTCAATCACGCGCCCCTTGGGCAAACCGCCCCCCAACGCCATATCTAGCGTCAAGGCTCCGGTCGGCACCGTCGCTACTTTCATCCGGCTGGCATCCCCCAGCTTCATGATGGAGCCTTTGCCAAAGTTGCGCTCAATCTGGCTGAGCACCATTTTTAAGGCTTTATCTTTTTCGGAGTTGCCAGTGGTAGTCTTAGCCATACAGTCCCTTAAGTCGCAGAGTGCTGGAGCAAAGTTAACGCTAGTCTAGCGATAAACCTGATGTTTTTAACCCTTCCAATCATACATACAGGTGTACTAAAATACTAGCGGCGTTTGCTAATCTTTAGCGTTCCCCTTTGCTGTCAAGTCTGTTGGTTGAAATGTCACGAATCCTTGTCGAAGTTCCCGAAGCGGCCCTGAGTGTTGCTGGCGTCACCGACTATATTCAGGCGTTGCTGGAGCAGGATCCGCAGCTCAGCCGGGTGTGGGTGATGGGAGAGGTTTCCAGCGCCAGCGATCGCGGTGGACACATCTTTTTTACGCTGCAAGATGGGGATGGGGCGGCGGCGATTCAAGCGGTGGTGTGGCGATCGCAACGGTCCAAGCTCGCCACCCTACCCTGTGCGGGTGAGCAAGTGCTGCTGCTAGGGCAAATGCGGGTGTATCCGGCGCGGGGACAGTACCAACTCAGTACTCTCCAACTGCTCCCCGCCGGTGAGGGCTTGCAAGCCCTGAAACGCCGACAGCTCTACCAGCGCCTCGCGGCAGAAGGGCTATTTGACGACGAGTTGAAACTGCCGCTGCCCGCGTATCCTCACTGCATTGCCGTCGTCACCTCGCCGCAGGCGGCAGCTTGGGGCGACATTCAACAAACCCTACGGCAGCGCCAGCCGGGGTTGCAGGTGTTGCTCTCGCCCGCCACGGTGCAAGGTGCCCAAGCGCCGCAGGCGATCGCCGAGGCAATTGATCGGGTGGCCCGCGATCGCCGGGCGGAGTTGCTGATCCTGGCGCGGGGGGGCGGGGCGCGAGAAGATTTGGATGCCTTCGATGATGAAGCGGTGGTGCGGGCGATCGCCACCTGCCCCCTCCCCGTCATCACCGGCATCGGCCATGAGCGGGACGAAACCCTGGCCGACCTGGCCGCCGACGTCTGCGCCCACACCCCCACCGCTGCCGCCGAATGCGCCGTGCCCCACATCGCGGATCTCTGGGCCGCCCATGAGAATCGACGACAGGCTGTCCAAGTTGCTTTGCAAGCCGCCGTGCAGATGCGCTCCGAGCAAGTTGCTGACCTGCGCCGCCGCTTGGCACAACTCCGTCTTGAGCGCCAGCTCGCCCAGGAACGGCAACGCCTCACCTGGCAGAAACAGCAGCTACGGCAATTGGTACACCATCGCCTACAAACCGCTCAACAACACTGTCATTATCTGGTCCAAACCTTACAAACTCTCGATCCGGAGTCGGTGCTAAAGCGGGGGTATGCCGTGATCAGGGCCAAGGGTGATCGCGTCATCGACACCGCTGATCAGGTCCAGATCGGCGATCAATTGCAGGTGCAGTTGGCCCGAGGTTCATTAACCGTAGAGGTGCAAGGGCGATCGCCCTCGTCGCCGTCCCCGTAGGAGCGAGGCCTGCTGGGAACAACGGACTGGATGAACCCACATGGCCTCGCCAGAATGCCTCGCCCCTACCCACCATGCCAACCGGATCGAAGATTTCGTAACGACCGATTCCCCATTGTCCCAACATCCAGACCGTAACCTACTGGCCCTGAATTCCCTTTCTGCAGACTTCGTCGACATCCGCCGTTGTTTTACCCCCTAGCCACCCATGACTGAAGCCGCCAAACTGCCCCAAAACTGGTCCTACGAAGCGACCGTCGAACAGATCGAAGCCACTGTCGCCCGCTTGGAGCAGGGCGAACTGCCCCTGGCCGCCGTCTTTGAAGAATTTGAGCAAGCTGTCCAACAGTTGCGCCAGTGCGAAGACTTTCTGCAAGCCCGTCAAGAGCAAGCCGATCTGCTGATCGAAACGCTAGAAGAAGGCGCATCAGGGTAAGTGGGGGGTTGAGTGAGTGTGCCACCGATGAGTCAAGGCGTAGGCCAAGGCCGGACTCCCAATAATGCTAGTCTCCCAATTCTGCATTCCGAATTTTGAATTCTGCATTCCCACCTCCCGTAGGTCTCGCGTACTCGACGCCACGCTACTATGCTGGTAAAGGTTTGTTTACTGTGTCGGTGCGATCGCTATGCTGAGAGCCGGAATCGTCGGGCTACCCAACGTGGGAAAATCAACGCTGTTCAACGCGGTGGTGGCCAATGCCAAAGCCCAAGCGGCGAACTTTCCCTTTTGCACCATTGAGCCGAATGTCGGAGTTGTGGCGGTGCCCGATCCCCGGTTAGACGTGCTCGCCAAAATTTCCGAATCCGCCGAGATTATTCCGGCGCGGGTGGAGTTTGTCGATATTGCCGGACTGGTGGAGGGAGCCAGCAAGGGGGAAGGTCTAGGCAACCAGTTTTTGGCGAATATTCGCGAAGTGGATGCGATCGTCCACGTCGTGCGCTGCTTTGAAAACGACGACATCATTCACGTCTCGGGCTCAATTGATCCCGCTCGGGATGCTGAAATCATCAATTTGGAACTGACGCTGTCGGACCTGGCGCAGGTGGAAAAGCGGCTCGACCGCGCCCGCAAGCAGGCTAAAAAAGATAAAGAAGTGCAGGCGGAAGTCGAGGTGCTGGAAAAGCTGATGCCCGCTCTAAATGAAGGCAAAACCGCGCGCACCGTTGACCTGACGGAAGAAGAGGCGTTGCTGATCAAGCCCTTGGGACTCCTGACCCGCAAGCCCGTAATTTATGCCGCCAATGTTAATGAAGATGATCTGGCGACGGGTAACGATTACGTTGAGAAGGTGCGGGCGATCGCGGCCACCGAAGGCGCAGAAGTCGTCCTGATTTCCGCTCAGGTGGAGGCGGAACTGGTCGAACTGTCGGCAGAAGAACGGGCGGATTTTCTGGCATCCCTCGGGGTGTCCGAGGGCGGCTTGCGATCGCTGATCCGCGCCACCTACGAACTGCTGGGCCTGCGCACCTACTTCACCACTGGCCCCAAAGAGACTCGCGCCTGGACGATTACGGCGGGCATGTTAGCGCCCCAAGCGGCGGGCGTCATTCACACCGATTTTGAACGGGGCTTCATCCGCGCCGAGACGGTGGCCTACGACGATTTGGTGGAGGCCGGTTCCATGGGCAGCGTCAAAGAAAAGGGGCAACTCCGCAGTGAGGGCAAGGAGTATGTCGTTCAGGAAGGCGACGTGTTGCTGTTCCGCTTCAATGTATAAGGCGGGATTCACCCCCCAGCGCGAAAAGAATTTTTGTAGGATTTATTCGTGAATACAGCGCAGCTCAGAACTGCTTGATACAATTTGAGCCATTCTCCATGACGCCATGTTCATGAAACTGCTGGATCGACTCGAAAAGATCCCCTACTGGGTGCTGCTATCGCTGGCGATGAATTGCCTGCTCGTGATGGCCGTTGTCGTTAGTTGGGGCCGCGATCGCCCCGAGGCAGCGGTTTCTAAAACGCCGTCCCCTTCCATGCTGCCCCAGGCCAACGCCTCAGTATCGACTCAGGCGGAAGGCGATAGATTAATGACCGCCGTCGGCGATCGCCAGTACCTCAACTATCAGCAGTGGGTAGATTTGTTGCGGCAAGAGGCGGCAGCCCATGCTGACGCTCCTCGCTTGACGGTACTGATGGGCGACTCGATTTCCCTCTGGTTTCCTCAAGAGTTTTTGCCGGGTCGCCGCACCTGGCTCAATCAGGGCATCTCAGGCGAAAATTCCGAGATGATGAGCCGACGACTGGATGCCTTGGATGGTGCCCAGTTAGAAACGATTTTTGTGATGGTCGGCATCAATGATCTGATTTTGGGTATCCCGGAAAAAGAGGTGGCCCGCAACATCGAAAAGTCGGTGCAGTACCTCAAGCAGCAGCATCCCGACGCCGACATTATTGTGCAGTCTATCTTGCCCCACGGGGCGGAACGGGCCACCTGGGAGGGGCGCGATCGCCTTCTCCAACTCCCCAACGATCGCATTCAGGCAGTGAATACGGCGATCGCTAAAATGGCCGCCGCCGAGGGGGTTCACTACCTCGACCTGTATCCGCTGTTTGCCAATGGGGAAGGGGCGCTGCGCCCTGATCTCACCACCGATGGTCTCCATCTAAACGAACGGGGTTATCTCGTGTGGCGCACCGCGATCGCCTTGCTACTCCACAATGAGTTAGGCGATTAAGCCGCCGGGAGGCGAGTCGCGGCTCAAGAGATGCTTCAGCCTTCCGCTGCTTGCCCGTCAAGGCGGGGGCCATTGGGAGAAAAGCTATACTGCCACTATTCTCAGCTCAGGATCGGGAGGCTGCCATGGATGCCGAAAGCCGCGTTGCCTGCGGATTTTTAGGAGGCACGATTCTCTCTGTCGAGGGGGGTTACCGAGTGTTGCAGCACCCCCGACCCGAGCGCGTCTTTGACCGCATCGCCGATGCCCGCTGGTTTTTGGCGGTTAGTTTCTGCGACCACTGCCCCACCCCTGACGGCATCCTTAACCACGAGGGTCGCCTCTCCTTTCAAAACGAAGCGGCGCTCACCCTGGGCGAAACGCACTTTTTGCCGTTGGCACACCGCAAAGCCATCTTTGAAACCTGCCTCACCCTCAGCCCCGGTGAATCGGCGCTCTATGCATGGGACTGCGATCGCACCCGGCAAATCTGGGCCCTCGAAATTGATCCCCGCTATGGCCGCGTCGCGATCGTGCAAACTCAATCTCCTTTGGCTTAGACTCCAAGCTAAGTAGGTGGACATCAATAAACGATGTCGTAGGGTGCTGTTAGGCGAAGCCGTAACGCACCATTCCACAGGGATTTGATGCGTTACGCTGGTGCTAATACATCCTATAAATAATTAAGCCCATCTACTTACCTCATTGCACAAGCCATTTGGTGAAAGTGCGATTGTACGTAGGAACTGGGCAGTGCGAAGTTCTCTCGGTAATCAGAGTTATCTGAAAAAAGAACATTCCTGAGGCATATCAGCCCGGAATGTTC
>Ga0076930_100661_pt1 | contig 28088 bp, 24 predicted proteins | sample HotLakConsoUCCRE_FD_71149 | JGI IMG/M metagenome (GOLD analysis project Ga0076930, IMG submission 71149) | Hypersaline microbial mat communities from Hot Lake, Washington, USA - Hot Lake Consortium UCC-RE (version 3) (version 3) ...
CGTGGCGGTGCATGTGGTCAGCCGCGGCTACGGCGGGCGGCTTGCCGGCCCGGTCCGCGTCGATCCGCTGCGGCACCGGGCCGAGGACGTGGGCGACGAACCGCTGCTGCTCGCGGCCTTCGCGCCGGTCTGGGTCGCGAGGGACCGCGCGGCGGGGGCGGCGGCTGCGGTGCGCGAGGGGGCCGGAGCGATCCTGATGGACGACGGCTTCCAGTCGCCCGCCCTGGCGCAGGACCTGTCCGTGGTGGTGGTCGACGCGGCCCGCGGCTTCGGCAACGGGCTCTGCATCCCCGCGGGCCCCCTGCGGGAGCCGGTTGCGGCGGGCCTCGCGCGGGCGGACCTGCTGCTGTCGCTGGGCGACGGGGCCGCACAGGCCGCATTCCTCGCGCGCTGGGGCCGGGTGATTCCCCGGGGCCTCGCCCATGTGACAGGACGGCTGGAGCCGCTGCCGACGGGCATGCCCTGGGCGGGGATGCGGGTGCTGGCCTTCGCCGGGATCGGACATCCGGAAAAGGCCTTCGCCACCCTCCGCGGCCTCGGCGCCGAGATCGTCCGCGCGGTGCCGCTCTCGGACCACCAGCCCCTCACCCCCGCCCTGATGGCGCGGCTGGACCGGGACGCGAAGGCGGCCCGTGCGCAACTCGTGACCACCGAAAAGGACGCGGTGCGGCTGCCGGCGTCGCTCCGCGCGAAGGTCCTGACCCTGCCGGTGCGGCTGACGCTCGACGATCCCGAGCCCCTGCACGCCCGGCTGGAGGCGCTCTTCGGCGGCCGGTGAACGTGAATCGAACGACCACGCGCGGCGCGAGGGACGCGCGGCCGGCCCGGGAAGCTGGGCCAGAGACCCACCCTACCGCTGTGCGACGGCGGCGCAGGCCCTGCACGGAAGACGCGGGGCGGAGACCTCCCCCCGGCCGGACCACCCGCATTGGACCCCCCCAGCACGGCGCGAGGGATGCGCGGCCCGCCCGGGCAGGTGGGCCAGAGACCCACCCTACCCGCTGTGCGACGGTGTCGCAGGCACTGCACGGAGGATGCGGGGCAGAGACCGCCCCCCGGCCGGACAACGGGGGTTGTACGCCCCCAGCGCGACGCGAGGCCGGCCCGGGAAGGTGGGTCAGAGACCCACCCTACCCGCTGTGCGACGGCGGCGCAGGCCCTGCACGGAGGACGCGGGGCGGAGACCGCCCCCGGCCGGACAACGGGGGTTGGACGCCCCCAGCACGGCGCGAGGGACGCGCGTCGGCCCGGGGCAGGTGGGTCAGAGACCCACCCTACCCCCAAAGTCTACTAATCCGTCTCCGTGGTCTCCCGGGAGGTTCTTGTCGGCCAGCCGATGCGCAGGCCCCGGCTCATTCGCCCACGGCGGCCGCCACGGCGTCCATCAGTCCGGTGGACCAGTTGCCCTCGAACTTCGTCCCGTTGATCACGAAGGACGGCGTGGAGGTCACGTCGTCCTCGGCCGCGTTCTCCTCGTACCAGGCGATGAGCGTCTGTGCCTTTTCCGCGTCGGTGAAGCAGGCGTCGACCTCGTCGCCCGTGAGACCCGCGGCGAGGCCGATCTGCCGCAGGCTCTCGGCGATGGCGGCCCCGTCGCCCTGGGTCCAGGTGCGCTGCCGCTCGTAGATCATCTCGGAGATCCCGAAGAACCGCTCCTCGCCGCCGCAGCGCGCGATCATCGAGGCCCAGAGGCCCGGCAGGTCGAAATAGACCTCGCGGTAGATCATCCGCACCTCGCCGCTGTCTATGTAGGTCTCTTCCAGCTCGGGCAGCATCTCGTTGTGGAAGGTCGCGCAATGGGGGCAGGTGAAGGAGGCGTATTCGATCACCGTCACCGGCGCGTCGGCGGAGCCCTTGACCATGTCGGGGATCGTGGAGGTGTCGATCTCGGCGGCGTCATCCTGGGCGAAGGCCGCGCCGATCTCCAGGCTTTCCGCGCCGCCGCCGGGGCGCGTGAAGAACCAGGTGCCGCCGGCGACGAAGGCCGTGGCGAGAAGAAGCGTGGGCAAGGTGCGGGTCATGGTCTGCCTTTCGGAAAGCTTGGGAAGGGTCAGCGCGGGGGGCGGCGGGTCATCACCGCCGTCCCGAGCCGTTCGAGGGCGTCTCGCAGCCCCGGGTCGGTGACGTCCCGGGCCGCCTCGGCGGCCTCGGGCAGGGGGGTGCGCGGCGGCTCGGGGTGGCTCGCGCGGGCACGCCCGAACTGCGCGCGCCCCTCGGAGAACCCGGTGCCCGCGGTCTGGGTGATGCGGATGCGGGTGATCGCGCGGTAGCCGTAGCAGGCATTCACGCGCTCGACGATCCGCTCCTTCTGCATCTCGAGCATCGGCGCCTGGGCGCCCGTGGTCAGCAGGCAGAGTGTGGCGCCCATGTTCTGCCGTCCGTAGGACACCTCGACGGGGCGGCAGACGGCGGCGATCTCGGCGCCCGCCACTTCCTCCCAATGGGTCAGCAGCCGCGACACGGCAAAGCCGCGCGACTGCGTGGCCGTGCGGATACGGCCCTGCATCAGGCCGGCGGCGCGGGCGAAGCCGCGGGTTGTGCTGTCTCTGGTCGGCATGGCCCTCTCTCGCCCTACACTTTAGGCGAACATGCGGCAGGGGCCAGCCCCGGGGATGAAAGGAACGCTAAAGAATGCGTGACGCGAGCGACGGGCCGAGCGGAGAGCTTCTCGCCTGGTACGACGCCCATGCCCGCGTCCTGCCCTGGCGCGTGGCGCCCGACCAGCGGCGCGCCGGGGTGCGCCCCGATCCCTACCGCGTCTGGCTGAGCGAGATCATGCTCCAGCAGACCACCGTCGCTGCCGTGCGGGATTATTTCCGCGCCTTCACGGACCGCTGGCCCACGGTGCAGGCGCTGGCCGGGGCGGAGGACGACGCCGTGATGGCCGCCTGGGCGGGGCTGGGCTACTACGCCCGCGCCCGCAACCTGCTGAAATGCGCGCGTGTCGTGGCGCGGGAGCGCGGCGGCGTCTTTCCCGACACCGCCGAGGGCCTGCGGGAATTGCCGGGCATCGGACCCTATACGGCGGGGGCCATCGCGGCCATCGCCTTTGACCGGGCGGCGGTCGTCGTGGACGGCAACGTGGAGCGGGTGATGGCGCGGCTGCACGGGGTGGAGACGCCCCTGCCCGCCGCCAAGAAGGAGCTGACGGCGCTGGCCGCCGCGCTGACGCCCGAGGCGCGCCCCGGCGACCATGCGCAAGCGGTGATGGACCTCGGCGCCACGATCTGCACGCCCCGCAATCCCGCCTGCGGCATCTGCCCCTTGCGCGCGCCCTGCGTGGCGCGGGTGACGGGCATCGCTGCGGAGCTGCCGAGGAAGACGCCGAAGAAACCGAAACCCACCCGCCTCGGCATCGCCTATGTCGCCCGGCGCGCGGATGGCGCCTGGCTGATGGAGCGGCGGCCGGAAGAGGGGCTCCTGGGCGGGATGACCGGCTGGCCGACCTCGGACTGGTCCGAGGCGCCCCGGGACGACCCGCCCATGGCGGCGGACTGGCAGGACACCGGGGCGGAGGTGCGGCACACCTTCACCCATTTCCACCTGCGGCTGCGCATCCTCGTGGCGATGGTGCCTGACAGCGCCGCGCCTGACCGGGGCGCCTTCGTCGCGTCCTTCCGGCCCGCCGACCTGCCCACGCTGATGCGCAAGGTCTCCGATCTGGCCCGCAGCGCGTTTCCGCCGCGTTGAGAGCCTGCCCCGGCGCCGCTAAACAATTGCCGGAATCGCGCGGCAGACAGGTTCCATGAACAGTATCGCCCAAGCCCGGGTCACGCGGCTGTCGAACGCCCTGCCTTTCTGGCTGTCCGTGGCGCTTGCCCCGCTGCCGTGGATCGGCGCGCTGTATGGCGGCTGGGCGCTGGCGCTGGCGCCGGTCTGCACCTGGTATCTCGTCTCCCTGATCGACGCGATCACCGGGCTCAACGAGGAGAACGCCGATCCGCAGACCGGGGAGGAGGCGCTGTTCTGGCATCGTCTCGTGGTCATCCTCTGGGCGCCGGTGCAGGCCCTGCTGATCGTCTCGCTCCTGGCCTATGTGCCGGGTGCCGCGCATCTGTCCGGCTGGGAGAAGGTCGGCGTCTTCTTCGGGATGGGGGTGATCTCGGGCACGGTGGGCATCGTCTATGCCCATGAGCTTCTGCACCAGAGGAACCGGCTGGAGCGCTGGCTGGGGGATCTGCTGCTGGCGATGGTGCTTTATTCGCATTTCCGGTCGGAGCATCTGCTGGTCCATCACCGCTATGTCGGCACCGGGCGCGATCCGGTGACGGCGCGCTACAACGAAGGGTTCCACCAGTATTATCCCCGCGTGCTGCTGCAATGCCCGCCCTCGGCCTTTCGCGCGGAACGGGCGATGCTGGCGCGCAAGGGGCTGCCGTGGTGGCACCTGTCGAACCCGTTCTGGCTCTATACCGCGCTGCAGGCGGGGGCGCTGCTGCTGGCGCTGGTCATCGGCGGATGGGTGGGGCTGGGGCTCTTCCTCGTGCAGGCGGGCACGGCGATCTGGGCGCTGGAGCTGACGAACTACGTCGAACACTACGGGCTGACGCGAAAGCACCTCGGTGACGGCACGTACGAACACGTCCAGCCACAGCACAGCTGGAACGCCAGCCACAGGGCGTCGAACTGGCTGCTGATCAACCTGCAGCGCCACTCGGACCACCACTACAAGCCCGACCGCCGGTTCCCGCTGCTCCAGAGCTATGCCGAGACCGAGGCGCCGCAATTGCCCTACGGCTATCCGGTGATGGCAGGGCTGGCGATGATCCCCCCGCTCTGGCGCCGGGTCATGAACCCCAGGGTGCGCGAATGGCGCCGGACCTTCTATCCCGAGATCAAGGACTGGGGTCCCTACAAGAGCTTTTCCCTGCCGCCGCCGCGATGAGGCTGGTGGCGCGGCCTGGGTTGCGCGACGCAAGGACAAGATGCCACTCTTCGGATCATCGGATCAGGTGGGAGGGATCACATCATGCGGATTTCATGTCTTTTCGGCGGGCTTGGTCTCGTTGCTCTCGCGGGCTGCGTGACGCCGACCGACGGGCCGACCACGGCCCGGCCGGTGGCGGACGCGCCGCCCGAGGCGACCGCGGCCGCGCCGGCCTCGTTGCAGGAGCGGCTGTCGGGCAGTCGGCTGGACCTGCAGGGGCAGGGCGGGGATGCGCCGTCCATGGTCATGGTGCTGAACGAGGACGGCAGCAGCACGACGTCCATGTCCGGCCTCACGCTGACCGCGCGCTGGCAGGTGCGGGGCGACCAGCTGTGCCAGACCGATATGCGGTTCATGGGGATGCCGTCCGACGATACCGCGCCGCAATGCGTCCGGGTGTCGGTGGCAGGCGACCGGATCACGATGACCGGGCCAGCCGAGGATGGCGGCAGCGAGACCTTCACCGGCACGATCACGCCGCTCTGAACCGCCATTTTTCGAATAACGTAACAGTGCCAATGGCTTGACGGGGCGTCCACGTGTGGACGCCCTACCGGATCAGCACCGGAGCCTCGTGGACATGGCTGCCCGACTCGGCGGCCCGCACCATGAAATGCGCAACGTCCCGGCGTCCGATCAGGCCCATCCGCCACTCGCCCGGCCCGGTCAGCACCCGATAGCGGCCGGTCATCGCGCCGCCCGTCAGGATACCGGGTCGCACCAGTGTCCAGTCCGTCCCGCTGTTCCGGATCAGTGTCTCCTGCCGGGTCTTGTCGGCATAGGCCCGGCCCATGACCGCCTCGAAGGGCAGGCCCAGGATCCGCCCCACCGCCGCCCGGCTGTCGCCCGCGCCGAAGCCCGTGACCGCGATCAGCCGTCGCACGCCCGTGGCCTGCATCGCCCCCAGCACCACCTCCGTCGCCTTCGAGAACAGCGTCGTGGGCCGCGCGAGCGCGCGGGCGCTTGTCGGAATGCCGAGACACATCAGGATCGCGTCCGCGCCGTCGACGGCCGGGGTCACATCGGCGGCCTCGGTCGCGTCGCCCACGATCCGGCTGAGGTGCAGGTGGTCAGGCAAGTCGCCCGCACTCCGCGCGAAGGCCCGCACCGAATGGTCGCACATCAGCCCGTGGCGTACGGCCTCCGCCCCGATCCCGCGGCTCGCCCCGATCACCAGAAGTCGCATCGCCATCTCCCGTTGCCTCTCAAGGGGAACGCACGAGGGACGCGGTCGGATGCCTCGCAGACGAAAAAACCCCGCCGGACGGATGCCGGCGGGGGGAGTCGTGCCCTGGGCGGCATTGGCCGCAGGCACCGGCGGTCTTTCAGCTGTCGCGCATCTCCGCGCGGATCTGCTGTCTCAGGACATCGATCGGCAGGTCGCGGCCCTCGCGGCGCACGGACCAGTAGGTCCAGCCGTTGCAGGAGGGCGCGCCCTCGAGATGGGCGCCGACCTGGTGGATGGAGCCGGTCACGTCGTCCGCCACCAGCGTCCCGTCGGCGCGGATCTTGGCGATCTTGCCGTTCATCGAGCGCAGCATCTCGCCCGGCCGCAGGAGGCCCCGCTCCACGAGCTGGCCGAAGGGCACGCGCGGCTCCGACCTCTTCGAGCCGGAGACGGCGAGCGAATCCCGGTCGTAGCGGCGCACGCGGTCGAGCCGCGCCTCGGCCACCTCGCGATAGGCGGCCTCGCGCTCGATCCCGATCCAGTCGCGGCCCAGCATCTTCGCCACGGCCCCCGTGGTGCCCGTCCCGAAGAACGGGTCCAACACCACGTCGCCGACGTTCGTCGTGCCCACCAGAACGCGGTGCAGCAGCGACTCGGGCTTCTGCGTCGGATGGGCCTTCTGGCCGTCCGCGCCCTTCAGCCGCTCATGCCCGGTGCAGATCGGCAGCACCCAGTCCGAGCGCATCTGGATGCCCTCGTTGAGCGATTTCAGCGCCTCGTAATTGAACGTGTAGCGCGCGCCCTCGGCGCGGCTGGCCCAGATCAGCGTCTCGTGGGCGTTGGTCAGCCGCTTGCCGCGGAAATTCGGCATCGGGTTCGACTTGCGCCAGACCACATCGTTGAGGATCCAGAAGCCCTGGGTCTGCAGCTCCGCACCGAGGCGGAAGATGTTGTGATAGCTGCCGATCACCCAGATCGCGCCGTTGGGCTTCAGCAGGCGCCGCGCCTCGGTGAGCCAGGCCCGGGTGAAGGCATCGTAGGCCTCGAACCCCGCGAACTGGTCCCAGGAGTCATCCACAGCATCCACGAGGCTGTTGTCGGGCCGGTGCAGGTCGCCCCGAAGCTGCAGGTTGTAGGGCGGGTCGGCAAAGATCAGGTCGATGGATGCCTCGGGCAGACGGCGCATCTCCTCGATGCAGTCGCCGGCAAGAATCGTGTTGAGCGGGAGCGCCGCGGCGCCCTTGGTCACTGTCTTCGTCATTCTCTGCCTCGTCCCCGGCGGGTGGCCCGCTCTTGGTTGAGGTCAAACATGAGTCAGCGGCGATTCCGTGTCAAAAGCATATTTGAATCAGTCGGTTATGGAATTGTCTCGACACAAGATATTGTGCACCGGGGCAAAACTCCGCCTATGGTGTGGGGTCGGTCCGAGATTTTGCAGTGCCGAAATGTGACGCTTTGCCCCGTAGCCCATGTTGGTCTCCCAGCCGTAGCCGGGGTGCTGTTGCGCCAAGTCCACCATGAGCGCGTCGCGCGCCACCTTGGCCACGATCGAGGCTGCTGCGATCGAGAGGCAGAGGGCGTCCCCCTTCACCAGGGCGACCCCGGGGCAGGTCATCTCCCGCGGCAGGTGCGGACCGTCGATCAGCGCGTAATCGGCACCCACGGCCTGCATCGCGCGGCACATGGCGAGGTGCGCGGCGCGCAGGATGTTCAGGGTGTCGATCTCCTCGACCGAGGCATGGGCGACCGCGACCCGCGCCACGGCGCGGATCTCCGCGTCCAGCCTTTCCCGCGCGGGCCTCGTGAGCGCCTTGCTGTCGGCGATACCCCCGGGGATACGCCCGGGGTCGAGGATCACCGCCGCGGCCGTCACCGGCCCCGCGAGCGGCCCCCGCCCCACCTCGTCCACGCCCGCCACGGCGAGAAAGCCCTTGGCGAAGGCCTCCGCCTCGTGCGTGTAGTCGGCCGTGTCTGTCATCCCTCAGGCAAACCGCGCCTCGCATCGGACCGCAAGACAATAACAACAAGGTGGACACGTCCTCGGCAGTACCCGGCGCGGCTGGTCTCGGCATCGCCGATGTCGCCCCGCTTGCTGCTCTGATCACCGAGCCCCCGGCCCACTGGCGGGATTTCGGCAGCGGCGGCGTGCTGACCGTGCTGAAGCCAATGGCCGGCGGCACGCCTGATACGTCGGATTTCTGCTGAAACAGCAAGCCGGACAGCGGTGCTTGAAGTCTGGGCCGGACGGACACCCACGGTCTGATCCGGGAGCTGACCAGGCGGGACAGAGTCCGGACGTGGCGGGACGTCCGGTCCATCCTTGGCCGGTCGCGGCTCGCGCGCTGCCGCGGTCTGCGACCGAGCGACGAGAGCGAACCCGGGCTCGGCTCGGCCGGCCGGACCGTAGGGAACCTTGGGAGACCCGGCCGATGAGTGATGCAACGGATGGACTTCTGAGGCGTTCAGTCCGGCAAGAACATCGGGTGGAACAGTGGCACTCATCGGATTTCACGCGTCGCACGAGCAGATCGGCCCGAGGGCACTGCTCGAGGACGTGAAACGCGCCGAGGCGGCAGGCTTCGACGCGGCCATGTCCTCGGACCATTTCTCGCCCTGGAGCGCGCGGCAAGGCGAGTCCGGCTTCGCGTGGTCGTGGCTGGGGGCCGCGCTGGAGGCGACGGCGCTGTCCTTCGGCGTCGTGAACGCGCCCGGCCAGCGGTACCATCCTGCGATCATCGCGCAGGCGGCGGCGACGCTGTCGGTCATGAACCCCGGACGGTTCTGGTTGGCGCTCGGGACCGGCGAGGCGTCGAACGAGCACATCACCGGCGATCCCTGGCCCGAGAAGCACGTGCGAACCGCGCGGCTGAGGGAATGCGTCGACATCATGCGCGCCCTCTTTGCCGGCGAGACGGTCAGCCATGACGGCCTCGTCACCGTCGACCGCGCAAGGCTCTGGTCCCTGCCGGACACACCGCCCGCGATGATCGGCGCGGCAGTCAGCGTCGAGACAGCTAGCTGGGCAGGCGGCTGGGCGGATGGACTGATCACCGTGAACCAGCCGCGCCAGCATCTCGAGCGGATGATCAACGCATTCCGAGAAGGCGGCGGCGAGGGCAAGCCGCTCTACCTCCAGGTTCACGTCTCATACGCCGAGGACGAGGACACGGCGCTCGACATCGCGCACGAGCAATGGCGCAGCAACGTCTTCGCACCGCCTGTCTGCTGGGACCTCGAGACGCCGGCGCATTTCGACGAGGCCTCCCGATACGTCCGCCGCGAGGACATGCATGACAGTGTCCTCATCTCGTCGGACGCCGCGCGCTTCGTCGACTGGCTGTCGGACTTCGCCGAACTCGGTTTCGAGGGCATCTACCTCCATCACGTCGGCGTTTCGCAACGCGCATTCATCGACGTCTTCGGCGAGCGGGTGCTGCCGGCGCTGGGGAGGGCTGAGGCGCCATGACCCTCTATGCCACAGGGGCCGACTTGAGCCGCACCAGCGATGTCTGGTGGAAGAACGCCGTCTTCTACTGCCTCGACGTGGAGACCTTTCAGGATGGCAACGGCGACGGTTTCGGCGACTTCGTCGGTCTCGAGCGCCGGATCGATCACCTCGCGGGCCTCGGCGTCACCTGCATCTGGCTGATGCCCTTCTATCCCACGCCGAACCGTGACGACGGCTACGACATCGTGGACTACTACAGCGTCGATCCCCGGCTTGGCAGCATTGGCGATCTGGTCCAGTTCGTGCGCACCGCGGGGGACAGGGGCATCCGGGTGATCGCCGACCTCGTGGTGAACCACACCTCGGCCCAGCACCCGTGGTTCCGGTCCGCGCGCTCGGACAGAAACTCGCCTTACCGCGACTGGTACGTCTGGCGCGACGAGATTCCCGCGGACGGGTCCGAAGGGCTGGTCTTTCCGGATGCGGAGGACAGCAACTGGGAATGGGACGAGGAGGCGGGCCAGTACTACCTGCACCGCTTCTACCGTCACCAGCCGGACCTCAACATCGCCAATCCCGAGGTGCGGGGCGAAATCCGCAAGATCGTCGGCTTCTGGCTCCAGGTCGGCCTTTCCGGCTTCCGTGTGGATGCGGTGCCTTTTCTTCTCGAGACAGACGGGCTCGCAAGCGGCACCGACATCGTGCCCCACGACTGGCTCAGGGATCTCCGCAGCTTCATCGGGCGCAGGCGGGGCGACGCGATGCTGCTGGGCGAGGTCAATCTCGAATACGAGGACGTCCGCAGGTTCTTCGGGGACGAGGGCGGAGACGAACTCGACATGTGCCTCGACTTCAACCTGAACCAGGCGCTCGCCCTCGCGCTGGTGCGCGAGGATGCGGGCACACTCGTCCATGCCATGCGGGCCATGCCGGCGCTGCACGCCGACGACTCATGGGCGCATTTTGCCCGCAACCACGACGAATGGTCCCTCGACAAGCTGACCGAGGCCGAGCGGCAGGAGGTCTTCGCGGCCTTCGGTCCGAAGGAGGAGATGCAGCTTTTCGGGCGGGGCCTCAGGCGGCGCATCCCGACGATGCTCGGCGGGGACGAGGCGCGGATCAGGATGCTCTACAGCCTCGTCTTCTCCCTGCCGGGCGCCCCTGTCCTGTTCTACGGCGAGGAGATCGGCATGGCCGAGAACCTCGAGATCGAGGGTCGGATGAGCGTCCGCACGCCGATGCAATGGTCCGACGGCCCCAATGGCGGCTTCTCCACGGTCGGCCCCGAGGAGCTGCGGCGCCCCGTTGTCGGTGCCCGCGGCTGGGGCCCGGACAAGATCAACGTGGCCCGGCAGGAGCGGGAGCCCGGCTCGATGCTCAACTGGACCGAACGCCTGATCCGGCGCCGGAGGAAGACGCCCGAGATCGCGTTCGGCGACTGGTCGTTCGTTCCCTTCCCCGACGCCTCAATCCTTGCGCTGCGCTACGACTGGGGCTCCCGGTTGATCGTCGTCGTCCACAACCTTGCCGACAAGCGGATCAGCACGCAGTGCACACCAACCGACGCCGACGGTTGGTCGGGCATCGAATGCCTCTTCGGCACCTGCTCTGCCGAAGTGACGAAGAACGGTGATCTTGCTGTTGAAGCGCCTCCATACGGCCATGGATGGTTCCGGATTGCCCTTGATCCGCCAAGGGATCTCTCCTCCGCCGTCAAGTAGGGTCAGAACCCGTTGATCCGCTTGAAGCCGCTGTCTCCCCGTGACTCACGGTGCCGGACTGCCGGCGGTGATGATGATCAACGCGACCTGCCTCGAGGCGCAGTGCACGGTCTTGAGCCCGCGGGCGAAGAAGCGGGCCCGACGACACGCGCGGGCGTCCGATCGGTCGCAAGAAGGGCGGTGACCATCAAGCGGCACGCCGCGACGGAGGCGAGGGGGCGTGCCGCCGCAGCGATGCGTGCCGCGCCGTCTGCTCGAGCGCCTAGTGCAGGTCCGGCGAGTAATAGCCGTGGCGGGCGAGGCACCGCGTGACGTAGCCTTGGCGCAGGTTGTTCTGCCGGCCCATGACCTCCCGGTAGCACGCTTCGGGAAGCCGGTTCACGTTCACTCCTTCCCGGCGCAGGCACTCGCGGATGTAGAGCGGCGTGATGGTGCCGTTCGGGCTCAGCACCCGGTTCACGCAGGAAATCGGCAAGGCCCGGTCGTCCGGCGGCGGAATGCGGATGCGCGGACCGTCGTCGTCGGAGTCGCGGTCGTCGCGGTCCCGCCGGTCGGTCTCGCGATCTGCCTCGGAGCCGCGCCCGCGGTCGTCGCGATCCTGCCGGCGGTCGTCGTCGTCCCGGCTGTTGAGATGCGCGATCAGCGCTGCCGCCGCGAGTCCCAGCAGCAGGAGGCCGGCCGCGTCCTGGGAACCCTGGCGCTCCTCGCTCCGTCCCTGCGCCGCGACGGGCGAGGGGGCCAGGGCGCCGAGGGCAAGGGCGGCGCACAGGGCGAAGGCGGTGAGGCGGGCAAGTCCCTCTCTGAGCATCTGCAACTCCTTTCGAGCTTATCCGTTCATCGAACGCCGGATGCGGCCCGAAGATGCATCCCCCTCGCGCTGACGGGCAATAACGTCGGGTCGCCGGGCCATGGCGGTCATCGGAGACGTCTCGCTATTGAATAGCACGATCCGCCATCGCAGGGTCCGTCCATGACACGCCTCGCCCTCGCCCTCGCGCTCGCCTTCGGTCTCGCCTCAGCGGCGGCGGCCCAAGCCTCCTGCTACGCCGATTACACCGCATCGCAATCTGACCCCTACGATCTCCATTACGGTGTGGCGGAGATCAGGGGCGACTGCACCGTGCCCGCCGCCACGGAAGAACTGCGGACCCGCCTCGCCGATGCCGGCTGGCAACTCCTCGTCGTTCGCGGCACCTTCGACAGTGCCGGCGCCGAATCGAGGAGAAACGATGCGGGAAATTTCTACCTCCGCTATTGAGACACGCCAGACCGGCGTCCGCGCCGTCGCCATCGGCCTCGCCGCCATCGCCCTGATCCTCGCCGGGGCCGGGTATTTCCTGCTCACGGGCCTGCCCAGCGCCACCGCCTTCGAGGCGCTGGCGAACCGCATCGTGGTGGAAGCGGATCTCACCAGCCCGGCGGAACTCGAGCTGATGAAGGTCATGGTCAGCTCCAGCCAGGCGTTCTCGGACGTGCTGACGAGCTATCGCTACATCATCTTCGTGCTGCTGATCTTCGCCTCGGGCCTGATGATCGCGGCGCTGACCTTCGTGGTCATGCTGATCGCCCTGAACCGCAGGATGGGGCAGATCGCCCAGAAGGGGATCGAAGTGAACGCGCTCACGCTCGCGCGGGAGCAGAACCTCGTCTACCTCAACAATTTCGAGTTCAAGCTGACCCCGGCGGCGATGGAGACGCTTTCGGTGCTGGCCGAGGCGCGGCTCGACGACGAGGTGATGACCGGCGCGGAGATCGAGGCGGTGATCTCGGGCCGGCCCGCCCACGACTGCGACGAGGCGGCGGGCGCCACCCGCATCAAGCGCCTGAGGGACAGCCTCGGCAACCAGATGATGTCCGAGCTCCTGGTCAAGAACATCGCCCGGCAAGGCTACATGCTCGCCATCGACAAGAGCGTGATCCGCGTTCTGTAAGGCGCGATCCCGGTAAGGTTTCATTCCCCAGCGGCAGGGCGGACGTCAGCCCGGCCCGGATCGGAATGGCGGGTCCGGTCGCGGCGCGCGCGCGCAGGGTTCGTTAACGCGGGCCGCCCCGGGGGCCGAGGAAGCCCGGATCGGCCCGTCGCCAGAAGTGCAGCAGGTCCTCCGCCATGGCCGGAACATGGCCCATGGCCTGGATCGCATGGATATCCGCAGCCGCCAGCGCCGCGATCCGGTAGCCGAGGACCACCACCGGCTCCTGCGGCGCGGCGCCTCCGAAACTGTCCTCGATCCCGGCCACGGCCGAGGTGATGGCGAAGACGAGTCCCAGCGCCGGCTCCTCCGGCCAACGCTCCGCCATGCGCCGCACCAGCGCCGCGGGCCGTTCGGGGCGCCCCGACAGAAGCTCCTCGATGGCGAATTCGGTCATCTCGTCCAGGACTGCAGTGCGCGCGGTACTCATCAAAAACCTCCGACAAACATGCCGGAGACGCCATACCGCGCGACTCTGGCGCCGTCGCGCAAAACCTTAACAGCCGGTAAACGACCACGCGCGCAGGAAGGGAGGCGGCGACCCGGGCAGAACCCCGGGGATCGCTGCGGTCCCGAGGGATGACAGGCCTGCCCTTTGCGGCGGGCGCGCTCGACCCGGACTGACGCCGCCGGAACGGGCGGGAGGTGCATTTCGCATCGCCGGGAGAAGCTCTTGAAAACGGCATCTCCATCATCGAGCAGGATCCGCAGCATGAACGCCCGCGCGAAGGAGCCGCTGGATGGGCTCGGCTTCGACATTCCGCCCACCGCTCTGATGATGGATCTGAGCGTCGCCAAGCTGCAGCTCGTGGAGATCGCCAAGGCGCTTTCCTACGACGCCGAGATCATCATCATGGACGAGCCGACCTCGGCGCTCGGCGAAAGCGAGGCTGATCAGCTCTTTGCCGCGATACGGCGGCTGAAGGCGCAGGGGAAGGGGGTGATCCATGTCAGCCACCGCCTGACCGAGATCTTCGGCATCGCCGACAGCTACACGGTCTTCCGGGACGGCGCCTATGTCGCCGACGGGGCCATCAGCGACGTGAGCAAGTCCGACCTGATCCGCATGATCGTCAGCCGGCCGCTGACGGAGGAATTCATCAAGGAGAACCGCGCGCACGGCGCTCCTGTCGAGGGGCCTCTGGGGGACAGGACCATCGGGGTCGGCCTCGACCGCCTGCGCCAGGTGAGGACGCGGCGGCTCTCCGGGGCGGCTATGCGAGCATCCTCGTGACCGACGCCGCGACGGGCGAGGGCATCCTCCGGGCCGACGGGGTCCAGACGTCGGCGCCCTCCGCGGCCCGCCGCGCCCGGACCGAAAGGCCGAGACTCGCGCCGCGCACGGTTATCAAGAAATTTCTCAACGCGCCACGCGACGCGGTCTCGGAATCGCTCGATGGGGCGCTCAGGGCCTTTCCCGAGTTCATCGTGCCGATCGACGGCTCGCAACGGGCGATCCGGTCCCGCGCGGGCGCGCGGGACGGCAAGGTCGGCCTCGTCGTGGGCTACGGCGCGGGGCACGAGCCGTGCTTTCTGGGCTATGTCGGTCGCGGGCTCGCCGACGCGGTGGCGGTCGGCAACGTCTTCGCCTCGCCCCCGCCGGACCGCGGGCGCTGACCTGCACCCGTGCGGCCTCGGCAGGCGCAGGCGTGCTCTACATCTACGGCAACTACACCGGCGACGTCATGAACTTCGACATGGCCGCCGAGATGGCTGCGGCGGACGGAATCGACGTGCGCACGATCCTCACGACGGACGACGTCGCATCCTCCCCGCCCGATCAGCGGCAGGCGCGGCGCGGCACGGCGGGCAACGTCTTCGTCTTCAAGGTGGCCGGCGCGGCCTGCGACCGGATGTACGGGCTCGACGAATGCGAGCGCCTCGCCCGGAAGGCCAACGGCGCGACCTTCACCATGGGGATCGGGCTCGAGTCCCGTTCCCTGCCGGAGACGCAGCGGCCGAGCTTCCAGATCGGTGCGGACGAGATGGAAGTGGGCATCGGCATTCACGGCGAGCCCGGTGTGCTCCGGACAGACATCACCACGGCGGACCTCGCCGTGGACCACATCTGCGACCGGCTCTTCGCCGAGATGAACCTGTCGTCGGGAGACCGGGTCGCGCTGCTGGTCAACTCGCTGGGCGGCACGCCCATGATGGAGCTGCTGATCATGGCGCGCCGGGTGCATGAGAGGCTTTCCGCGCGCAGGGCCGTGGCCGTTCGCAACCTCGTGGGTCATTACTGCACCTCGCTCGACATGGTGGGCGCGTCGATCACCATGATGCATCTCGACGACGAGCTTCTCGATCTGCTCGACCACCCCTGCGCGGGATCCGCGCTGTCCGTCGGCTGAGGCCGCACCGGGCGCGACCTGTCCCTCGGGGGTCGGGGGCTGCACCGAGCGGTTCCCCGGTGCGCGCCGCCTCGGCGACCGCGCATGCCCTCGTGCCTGACGCACAAGGGCATGATCCGGCCGAAAGGTCAGGGTGGCGACCCCGGCAGGAGTCTGGTGAAACAATCCCCTGTAGGTCTGAGGAGGTGTGACATCGAGTGTCACACGTTACCCCCTATCCCGGCCTTCGGTTTGACAGCCAGGCTCATGATCGAGGAGCGCGAGGTCTTTCACAGGGGACGTGACCGGCCCTGAGCGGACTTTCAGGCGTCTGGCTGCGAGGCTCAAAAAAGAGTCCACGGCGCATGGATGGGCGCCGTCTGGTCTTGGATCCTGGCTGAGCACCTCAAGAAAACGAGGACGCGACGCTGGCTCCGGCACCGCATGCTTCCGCCGACGACGCCGCCCTCGCGACACGACTCCGAGGGACACAAGGCTTGCGACCATGGCCATCCTGCTCTCGGTTCTCACGGCTTTCGCTCAAGAGAACTCCCTGTGCCCCGCCAGTGGAACATGCGGGTCACGGCGCGGTTTGACACTTGGACACCTCGAGCTTTCGTCGAAGCAGGAGGGTCCGTTCCATTTTTCTCGGAGGGAGGAGTCTGCCATGGTCATGACGTCAGGGGCGAAAATACCGCGTCTTTCCGAGCCGGCAGAGATCCGTGGCGCCACACCCGCGCGTCCGCTTTGGAACGGATTCGCAGGCATCCTCGCGTGCGTCGATGGCTCGCCCCATTCCGCCGATGTGCTGGCCTGGGCTGTTGCGCTGTCCCGGAACCTGAACGCACCGCTCCGGACGCTGCATGTGCTCGACGAGTCAGCGACCCCGGGTGCGCCGCAGGATCCGCTTGCGTGGGAACTGCGACGCAGGGAGGCGCAGAACCAGATCCAGCGTCTTGTCGAGACAGCCGGGGGTGACGACGTCCACGATGCCGTGCTGGAAGTGACAGTCGGGCCGTTTCACGATCGGTTGCAGGCTCAACTCGTCGACAGCCTCGTGGATCTTTGCGTCGTCGGCGCCGTAGGCGAAGGCACGCAGGCCGGTGGCGTCATTGGCGGGACGGCGCGGCGGATCGTCGAGACATCTCCCTGCTCCGTGCTGATCGTGCCGCCCCGGGATGCGGGCGACGCCGGTCGCGGGCCAGAGCCCGTCCGGCGGGTCATGGTTCCCCTCGATTGCTCGCGGCGGGCCGAGACGGCCCTGCCCGCGGCCGTCGCGCTGGCCGATGCCTGCGGCGCCGAGATCGTGATGGCCCATGCCGTGCCCGAGCCGGCGATCACCGAGATCGGTCCCCCGGACGAAGCCGACATCGCGCTCGGCAGGAGCGTCACCGAGCGCAACCGCAAGGCGGCGGAGCGCTACATGAGCAGGATGCTCGGCCGGCTGGCGCTGGAGCGCCGCCCGATCCGAACCCTGATCGTGAGCGGCGCCGAGCCGCGCCATCAACTGGTCCGGGCAGCGCAGGACGAGGCGGTGGACCTGATCGTGCTCTCGGCCAAGGGAGCAGGCGGATACGCAGACCAGACGCTTGGCAGCGTGGCCGACTTCCTCGTGACCCATCTGGGCAAGCCGCTTCTGATCGTCCGCCCGACCCCTGACCGGAAGTCCTCGCCGTCCGCGACGGCGGGCCTTGCCGAACCTGACGAGACGCCCGTGGGCGGCCGGGCCTGAGCGGCGTGGAGGGTCAGGGCCCGCTCGATCCCGCGCGGACAGAGGCCCGCGACCTGCAGCAGAGCCATGCCACTGAACCCGGGTCGCCCGGGCCGTTGCCCCTGCTTGCGGGCGGCGACGCGGTGGCGTCGTGGTTCGAGGCTCTGCGCCGTCGTGCGGCCGACGCACCGCCGGAGGCCGCCAAGGCTGCGGAATGGCTGATCGACAACGACTACGTCCTGCGCCGGGCAATCCGCGCCGTGCGCAAGGACATGCCCGCGCGCTTCTACCGCGACCTGCCGCGGCTCGCCGCGCCCGGGTTCGGCGGCCTGCCGCGGGTCTGGTTCGTCGCCCGCGGCGCGCTGGACGCGGTCGAGATGCAGCCCGGGTTCAATCGGCTCGCATCTTTCGTCTCGGCCTACCAGGACGGACGTGAACTGGCGATCGCCGAGCTTTGGGCCTTGCCCACGATGCTGCGGCTGGTGTGCCTCGAGACGCTGATCGCGGCCTGTGCAGAGCTGTTCCCCACCCTCGAGCCTCCGGTGGACATCGGGGCACGCGGCGGCTGGTCGGTGCGCATGGACCCGACCGAGGCCGTCGCGCGGTCGATCACCGCGATCACCGCGCTGGCCACGCTTCCCTGGAAGGACTTCTTCGACCACACGAGCCTCGTCGACGCCGCGCTCCGCCGCGATCCTGCCGGCATCTATGCCGGGATGGATTTCGAAAGCTGCGACCTCTACCGCAAGGCCGTCGAGGACCTCGGGCGCGGCAGCGGCCGGGTGGAAACCGAGGTGGTGCGCCTTGCGCTGGAGATGTGCGTTACGCAGCCGGACGATCCGCGGCGCAGCCATGTGGGCCACTGGCTGATCGGGGCCGGCCGGACGGACCTTGAGGACGCGCTTGGCTACAGGGCCGCGTTCGCCTCCCGTCACCTGCAGTGGATCAGGTCGCGCGCCCGGCCCCTCTACTTCGCGATGCTGGGCCTGTTCTGCCTCGCGGCGCTCCTGCTGCCTCTGGGCATGCTGTGGAAGGTTGGCGCCGGACCAGCCGGCTACGCCGGGGGTATCCTTCTGTCGCTGGTCCCGGCAGGCATCCTGGCGGTCACCCTGACCCACTGGCTCGTTACCCTGGTCCTGCCGCCGCGCACGCTTCCCAAGCTCGACTTCGAGGCAGGTCTGCCCGAAGGGATCCGCGCGGCCGTCGCGATCCCGGTGATCTTCCGCAGTGCCGGCGAGGTCGGCCCGCTTCTCGACCATGTCGAGACGAACTGGCTGACCAATCCCGACCCGAACCTGCGCTTTGTCGTGCTGAGCGATTTCGCGGATGCTGCGGAACAGACGCTGCCTTCGGACGCGGAGGTCGTCGCCGCGCTGCGCTCCGGCATCGACCGTCTGAACGACCGCTACCCCAGCGACCGGCCCTTCGTGCTCCTCCACCGCCGAAGGTCCCGTGACGCGGCCGATGGACTCTGGAGAGGCTGGGAGCGCAAGCGCGGCAAGCTGTCGGAGTTCAACGATTTCCTCGCCAGCGGAAACGGCGCGGCCTTCCCGGTGCATGCGGGCGACGCGGAAAGCCTGATCGGCACGCCCTCCGTCATCACGATCGACGCGGACACGATCCTTCCGTCCGGCGCCGCGCATCGGTTGCTCGGCGCGCTCCTGCATCCCCTGAACCACGCGGAATTCGGCCCTGGCGACCGGGTGACGGAAGGCTACACCTTCATCCAGCCGCGGGTCGAGATTGCGCCCCAGGCAGGCACGCGGTCGCTGTTCACCCGGCTCTACACGGGCGATACCGCGATCGACATCTACAGCCGCGCGGTCTCGGACGTGTACCAGGACCTGTTCGGAGAAGGCATCTTCACCGGAAAGGGCGCCTACGACGTCGCCGCCTTCCGGAGGGCCATCGAAGGGCGTGCGCCTGAGAACATCATTCTCAGCCACGATCTCTTCGAGGGCCTGCACGGGCGCACCGCTCTGGCCAGCGACATCGTCCTCTACGAGGACTTCCCTCCCGACTACCTCGGCTATGCGCGGCGCAGCCATCGCTGGATTCGCGGCGACTGGCAGATCCTTCCCTGGCTCGGCTCGCGGGTCCCCGGCGCGGAGGGCACACGCCTGACCAGCCGGTTCGATCTGCTCGACCGCTGGCGCATCGCGGACAACCTCCGCCGCAGCCTGATCGCGCCGGGGCTCGTGCTTCTGGCCGCCGTAGGCTGGCTCTTTCTCCCGGGCCCGGCCTGGCTCTGGACGCTGCTGACCGTCGCCGCGCCGGGCGCCTACCTGTTCACCGACCTCGTCACGAGCCTCGCGCGCGGGCGGCGGCGCGGCACCGTGCGCGGCCGACTGAGGGGGCAGCTCGATCACGCGGGGAGATGGGCGCTCGCGATCACGTTCATGCTTTACGAGGCCGTCGTGGCGGTGGATGCCATCGGCCGGTCGCTCTGGCGGATGTACGTCTCGCGCAGGCGGCTGCTCGAGTGGACGACCGCGGCGCAGGTCGCCCATGCGGGTGCCGCCAGTGCCTTCGGCTACTGGCGCGCCATGTGGGTCGCGCCCGCGTCGGCCCTGTTGCTGGCCGTGCTCGTTTTCCTGGCCCATCCCGCCGCACTGGCCGGCGCCGCGCCGCTTCTTGCCCTGTGGTTCTTCTCGCCGGCGATCGCGGCGTGGATCGGCCGGCCCGTCGCCCTGCCGATCGAGGAACTGGAGGCTGGCGACCGCGCGTTCCTGCGCCGTCTTGCGCGGCGCACATGGTACTTCTTCGAGGTCTTCGCGGGCCCCGAGGACAACTGGCTTCCGCCCGACAACTTCCAGGCCGATCCCCGGCCCGAGATCGCAGGACAACTGGCTTCCGCCCGACAACTTCCAGGCCGATCCCCGGCCCGAGATCGCGCACCGGACCTCGCCCACCAACATCGGGATGCTCATGCTGTCGATGCTGGCGGCGCGCGACCTCGGATATCTGGGGCTGCGCAACCTGACGATCCGGGGCCGCGCGGTCCTCGACACGATGGAGCGGATGGAGCGCCACCACGGGCACTGGCTCAACTGGTACGATACGCGGTCGCTGCACCCGCTCGAGCCGCGCTATGTGTCCACGGTGGACAGCGGCAACCTGGCCGTGTCGCTGGTGACCCTGGCGGAGGGCTGCCGCGAGCTGGCCGAGAGCCCGGTCTTTCCCGATGCGCTCTGGTCGGGGCTGACGGACGCGCTGGACCTTCTGTCGGAGGCGCTTTCGGACCATCCCGGCGAGGCCGGGGACCGCCTGCGGGCGCAGATGGACAGGATCACGGCCCGGACGGCCGAACTGGCCGCCGCGCCCACGCCGTCGCCCAAGGCACTCGACGCCCTGCGCGAGGGCGAATTCAGGGCGCTGAAGCCTCTGCTTCTCGAGGCGCTGGAAACGTCGGGGCCCGCAGACGGGCCCGGTCTGGCGACGGTCGAGGTCTGGCTCGAGCGAAGCGAGCATCACCTCGAGATGATGCGCGCCGAACTCGACGCGCTCCTGCCCTGGCTTTCTCTGGCCGAGGGCGCGCCGGCGGGTCTCGAAGGCGTCCTGCGCCGCCTCCCCGCGCGCCTCGGCCCGGACCAGCCGCTTCGGGGCGCGGCCTCTCGCGTCTCGGAGGTCAGGAACGATGTCGCCCATGCGCGCCAGGACGCCGATGCGGCGGGTCGGGACTGGCTTGACCGTCTGGACGCGGCTCTTGTTGCGGGCGGGGCCGCGCAGGACGATCTTCTGCGCGACATCGAGGGCGTCGCCGCCCGCGCCGCCCATGCGGCCGATGCGATGGACTTCGCGATGCTCTACGACCGCGAGCGGCGGATCTTCAACATCGGCTACAACCTGAACGCCGATCAGCTCGACCCGCACCACTACGACCTCCTGATGAGCGAGGCGCGGCTCGCGAGCTACTTCGCCATCGCCAAGCGCGACGTCCCGGCGGCACACTGGTTCCACCTCGGCCGACCGATCAGCGGAGTGGCGGGCGAGCTGACGGCCCTGTCGTGGAACGGCTCGATGTTCGAGTTCCTGATGCCCGCGCTCGTGCTGGGCAGCCAGGAGGGACGCCTGACGGGGCGCAGCGAGCACGCGGCGGTGGCGGTGCAGCGGCGCTATGCCGACCAGCTCGGGCTACCTTGGGGCGTTTCGGAATCCTCCTTCGCGCTGCGCGACAGCGCGCAGACCTACCAGTACCAGGCATTCGGCGTGCCGGGCCTGGGGCTGCGCCGGGGCTTGGGCGAGGATTACGTTGTGGCGCCCTACGCCAGCGGCCTCGCGCTCGCCGTGGCGCCGCTCGCGGCGGTGAGGAACCTGCGACGACTTTCGGAGATGGAGCTGGTGGGCACCTACGGGATGTTCGAGGCGGTCGATTTCACGCCCGAACGGCAGCGCGCGGGTGAAGGATTTACGCCTGTCATGAGCTTCATGGCGCACCACCAGGGCATGATGCTGACCGCCATCGGCAACCGGCTCTGCGGGAACGCGCTGCGGCGGCGGTTCATGGCCGACCGGCGGATGAAGTCCATCGAGCTGTTGCTGCAGGAGCGGGTGCCATGGGACGCCCCGCGCGAGCCGTTGCGGGAGGAAACCACCGAGGTTCCCGAGCTTGCCCGCGGCGCGCCCCTGCCGCCGCTCGACCTGTGGGAGCCGCCCCGGCGCGCCCCCCCGGAGAGCCTCGTGCTGGGCAACGGGCGACTGTCGGCCACCGTCACCACCCGGGGCGCCATGGCGACGCTGTGGCAGGGACAGGCGCTCACCCGAAGCCTCACTCACGGCCCGGTCGAGGACAGCGCGGCGGTGATCTACCTCCAGGACGTGGACCAGGACGCGATCTGGCGCGTCGGGCGGGGCGATGGGGCCCGCACGCTGTTCCACGCCCACATGGCCGAGATCCAGCACCGGGAGGACGGCATCGGCGCCACGCTCGAGGTCTTCGTGGCCCCCCGCGACGATGTCGAGATCCGGCGCCTGACGCTCGTCAACAGCTCGGACCGGGAGCGCGTGATCGCGGTGACGAGCGCGGCCGAGGTGGTGCTGGCGCGGCCCGAGGATCACGAGAGGCACCCGGCCTTCAGCCGCCTTTTCGTGGGTGCCGAGTATCTGCCCGAGATGCACGGCCTCCTGTTCACGCGGCGCCCCCGCCGCCCGCGCGACCGGCCGCCGGTGATGCTGCATCGCATCCACGGCGACGGGACCACGCTGCCGGACACAAGCTACGAGACCGACCGGCGGACCTTCCTCGGGCGCGCGGGCACCGCCGCCCGGCCCGAGGCGCTGGCGGCGCGGCCGCGCGAGGCGCTGTCCGGCACACTTGGCCACACCCTCGATCCCGTCGTGGCCTTGCAGGGGCGCATCCGGCTCGCGCCCGGGGCGCGCTGCCGCATCGCCTTCACCACCATCGCTGCGGGGTCGCGCGAGACGGCGCTGGACCTCGCCCGGCGCTACGGCGACGAGGCCGCTCTCGACTGGGCTCTGGACGAGGCCCGGCGGGAGACTGCGACGCTGGCGGGCGCGCTGTCGCTCGACCATGACGACGTGGTGCTGGCACAGAGGCTCGCGAGCCGGCTCCTGACCGGCCATGACGACCTGCGCCCGTCCCGGCACCCGATCTCGGGGGACCTGCCTGGGCAGCCCGTGCTCTGGAGCATGGGGGTGTCGGGCGACCTGCCGATTCTCGTGCTGGCACGGGCCGACGATACGGCCGACCCGATCCTGCCGAGGCTCGTGCGGATTCATCGCTGGTGGCACCGGCAGGGACTGACCGTGGACCTCGTGATCCTGCGCGAGGGCGCGGCGGGCTACGAGGAACCGATGCGCCAGCAGGTGTCGGCAGCGATGCGCGAGGCGGGCGTGATCGAGGGTTTCGGCGAGCGGGGCGGCATCCACCTGCGCGCCTCCGGCCAGATAGGCGCGCCCGCGCTGGCCGCCCTGCGCGGCATGGCGCGGGTGTGGATCGACGGCGCAACCGGGAGCCTTGATGGGGCGCTGCGGGCCGCGCAGTACGCGCGCGAGCCGGTCCCGCCCTTCGTTCCCGTCGCAGGCGCGCCTTCGGTGCCCATCGCCGGGCTGGAGCAGCGCGGAGACCTCGCCTTCGACAACGGGCTCGGTGGCTTCGCCCCGGGCAGCGGGGATTACGTGATCCAGATCGACCCGGGCGGCCATACCCCGCAACCCTGGAGCAACGTGATCGCCAACGACCGCTTCGGCTGCGTGGTGACCGAGGCCGGCGGCGGCTTTACCTGGGCCTTCAACAGCGGCGAGAACCGCCTGACGCCCTGGAGCAACGATGCGGTCGGCGATCCGCCGGGCGAGGCGATCTACCTGCGCGACGAGGAAACCGCCGCGATCTGGAGCGTGGCGCCCGCCCCCTGCGGCAGCGGCGACGCCTGCCGCGTGACCCACGCGCCCGGCGCGACGGAATGGCTCAAGGCCAGCCACGGCCTGCGCCAGAGCCTGACCGTCCATGTCGCCCCCGAAGCGCCTGTGAAGCTCTTCGTCCTGAGCCTGTCGAACCCCGGGCCGCATGTCCGCCGCATCACCGCGACGCTCTACGCGGAATGGGTGCTGGGGGCGGTCAACGATTCCGCACGGTCCCATGTCGTCTGCGACTACGACCCCACGCACCGGGCGCTCCTTGCCCGCAGCGGCTGGAACCCTGAATTCGCGGCGCGCGTGGCCTTCGTCACCGCAAGCCGGCCGCCCCATAGCCTGACCTGCAACCGCACGGCCTTTCTCGGGCCCGAGGGCGACCGCGCGCGGCCCGCGGGCCTGGTCGCCTGGGATCTCGGCGGGCAGGTGCGGGACGCGACCGATCCCTGCGCGGCCTGGCAGGTGCACCTCGACATCGCCCCGGGGGCGACCGAGCGGGTGGTCTTCGCGCTCGGCCAGGGCGACGACCTTGGCCATGCGCTGGCACTCGCTGCCGAATGGCAGGACCCCGGCCTCGCTGACGAGGCGCGCAGGGAAACCGACGCGATCTGGGCGCGGCGGCTCGGCGCGATCACGGTCACGACGCCCGATCCGGCCTTCGACCTCATGGTGAACCGCTGGCTCCCTTACCAGTCCTTCGCCTCGCGCATCCTCGCCCGGTCCGGTTTCCACCAGTCGGGCGGCGCTTACGGCTTCCGCGACCAGCTCCAGGACATGCTTGCCATCCTGCATGTGGAGCCCGACCGGATGCGCGCGCATCTCCTCGAATGCGCCGCGCACCAGTTCGAGGAGGGCGATGTCCTGCACTGGTGGCACCCGCCCTCGGGCCGGGGGGTGCGGACGCGCTGTTCGGACGACATGATGTGGCTGCCCTACGCCACGGCGCAGTATGTCAGGGTCACGGGCGACCGGGGGATCCTCGATGAGCGGGTCCCGTTCCTCTCCGCCCCCGAACTGCGCCCGGAGGAGGAGGATCGCTATTCGGTCTACCAGCCGGGCCCCGACAGCGCGCCGCTCCTCGACCATTGCCTGCGCGCGATGGAACGCGGCGCCACCTCGGGCGCGCACGGGCTGCCGCTGATGGGGGGCGGCGACTGGAACGACGGGATGGATGCGGTGGGCCGCCACGGGCGGGGCGAAAGCGTGTGGCTCGCGTGGTTCGCCGCCACCGCCGCGGAGGGCTTCGCCGATCTGGCCGAAGGCGCAGGGCGGACCGTGGTCGCGGGGCTGTGGCGCGGCCGCGCAAAGCAGCTGCGCGAGGCGGCGGAGGCCGAAGGCTGGGACGGCGCCTGGTACAAGCGCGCCTACGACGACGACGGCCTGGCCTGGGGATCAGCCGAGAACGAGGAATGCCGGATCGATTCCATCGCGCAGTCCTGGTCGGTCCTCTCCGGGCCCAACCCCGCCCCGCAAAGCCGCGAGGCCATGGCCAGCCTCTCCCGCCACCTGATCGACCCCGAGGCGCGGCTCGTGCGGCTCCTGACCCCGCCCTTCGACCGCACACCGCGCAACCCGGGCTACATCCGTGCCTATCCGCCGGGCGTGCGCGAGAACGGCGGCCAATACACCCACGCCGCCGCCTGGGCGGGCCTTGCCTTCGCCGCGCAAGGCGACGGCGACCGCGCGCATGCCGTATTCGACATCATCAACCCGGTGCGGCGCACCGGGACCGCAGAGGCGGCCGCGCTCTACCGGGGCGAGCCCTATGTCCTGCCCGGCGACGTGCTGGGCGCCCCCCCGCACACCGGCCGCGCCGGATGGACCTGGTACACCGGCGCCGCGGCATGGACCTGGAAGCTCGGCGTCGAGGGCATCCTTGGTCTCCGGATCGTCGATGGCAAACTCGACCTCAGACCCTGCCTGCCAATCGCCTGGGCGCGGGCTGATGCGACGCTGACCTTGCCGGGCACAGGCACGATGCGCGTGACGATCGAGAACCCCGAGGGTCTGTCAACGGGCTCACTGCAGCTCGACGTCGATGGCGCCCCCTGGACCGGCGGCCCCATCCCCTTCCCTCCGAACGGCGACGTCCGTGTGGTTCGCGCGCGCATTCGGCTTGCGCCCGATTTGCAGTCCCACCACCCGCAAATCGCCGAACCTTGAGAGGGTGCAACGTCGCGCTGCACTCCGAACGTCTCCACGGTGTGCAACGAACTCGGGTGGACCGACGGCCCATGCCATCCTCTATGAGCTGAAGATGCTTCGCATCCATCGCCGAGATCGCCTCATCTCTGTCGTGGGAGGGGCGAGGCCCAACAGCACGACGGAAGTCTGGTCTGGGGCTGACACCCGTCATCCGACGTTTACGCCTCGCATACTTGCCTCCCGCTTGACCTCACACGGGCATCCTGTGTCAGCTGCAGAACACCTCGAAGTCGTTTAATGCAGCCCGAATCAGGTGTGGCGCGTCACAGAGGTCCAAAGTTTGGGCGATTGTATATTTGACAAACCAACTGGAAGGACATAGCGTGAACGGGCCTGATAGTTGGAGATTCGTAGATGGCGTTGGGGCTAGGACTGGGCCTTGGTTTAAACAACAGAGGCCGCAGGGGTTCACCTGCCGAAAAAACGATCAAGGCGGCGATCAAAGAGAGACACCACATCCGCGCGGTTAGGGATGGCGTCGGCGTACTTATCCAGCCTTACGCACTCTTGAGGGCCGCGGGGGACTCCATCCTGCACGGCGTCGTCGTCATGGTTGAGGGAGATACTGTCGGGGCATGGAGCGTCACCGAGATAAGCGTTGCCTCGCTCTCCGGGGTCGAAGTTTATGACGCGACCTTCATTCCCGCAGACGCCTTCAGTGCGAGCGGCTTGGACGGGATAATAGCGGTCGTTGAGCCGGTCGATCCGTTCAAGGATGCTGACCAAGACAGTGCGGGCGCGGACTAAAGCAGAAGCAGGCGCCAAGTTGTCAATGGCGCCGAGACCTGCCTCAGCGTCCCACTGAATCTTTCCGAGTTCTCCTGGCGCCTGCCGCATGGGTAATATGATACCTCATTCAATGGGGTATCTCAATACCTCACTTGTATCTACCGTCTCGCAACAGCGGCCATGCCTCTTCGTAGGGCATCACGTCTTCATGCTTTGAACGCCAGTGCGCATCGATGCCGTCCCAGCCGTTGCCTTGGAAGACGTGGCCGCACTCGGGGCAAACCTTTCTGTCGCTGGGCTTTTGCTGCACCAGCTTCTTGAGCCGTTCCTCAAAGCGCGCCTCGTCGTCGTCAGTCTCAATCTGACGGGCGGCTTCTTTGAACTTGTCTAGCTGGGATTTCTTGTCTTTCACTGAACGATTTCCTGCATTCTTCGCTCAGCATCTTCCATTCGGACAAGGCTGCTGACTTCCTGTAGCAGCAGAAGGTCTGAACGATTCCAGTCACGCTTGTCGTTATAGAGGGAGACACGCGCTACTAGACCATATTGGTCTGAGCGAGAAATATCCCAGAACTCCCGGAACCTCTTTGTTGCGCTCTCGTGGTCCTTGACCGGCTCCACAAAACCTACTGGCCGGTCGCCCGTGGCGTCCAGAATGACCGCACTGACCCGATATGCGTAGCCGCTCTCACCGTAGACTTCCTCGTTCTCGCGGTATCGTTTCTGACCCACCGCGCCCCGCACCCTCTCCAAGACCTCTCTACGGAAATCAATGGGCGGTTGCTCCTGCCTGTAGAGGATCTGATCACCAATAGTGCGAGATGCGTTGGCAACAATGGCGGCGCAGACGCCGATGTCTTCTACCGTGCACCGCTTTGAGAGCCGCCCCGATGAAAACTCACAGCCATAGACGTCGGCCAAAGCGGCGATTTTCTTGGCCATCGTCTTGGTGACCTGAACGCCATAGGAGTTGAGAAGCATAGCGCCGTTTCCGGCGTCATGAACGACGTATTCGCCGCGCTCCGCAGTCAACGTGACGACAACTGAGTCACCGTTTGGATAGAACAGGGGGAGCTGAACCTCGCAGCCAATATTGGTCCGCCTGATGTCAATAAGTGACATCAGCGCTGTCCGAATGGCCTCTGGTTCTATCTCATCCACTGTGCATCAAAACAACCTCAGTTGCTCCCCTCCGTAGTGCGGCGGTCCACGATAACCGCCGTCAAACCTAATATGGTTCCGATTGCAGAACTCCTTAAGCCACGCCCGGAACGTCAGGGAGCGCGGGTCGGGCACGACATGATCGATGTTCGGCCATGCTTGCCAGTGGGTCTCCCAAACGGTTTCTCGCTTCCCTGTCTTGAAGTTAGTGTGGGACCGGCCCGGGTTCACGTCCAAGCCGCTCACCCTCTCACTCCCAAGAAGCAAAGAGAAGCAGTATTTCTCTGGGATTCTAGTGTTCCCCGCCTGACATAGGATTCCCAACACTGCTGCGTCGTGGCATGAT
>Ga0076930_100662_pt1 | contig 28055 bp, 20 predicted proteins | sample HotLakConsoUCCRE_FD_71149 | JGI IMG/M metagenome (GOLD analysis project Ga0076930, IMG submission 71149) | Hypersaline microbial mat communities from Hot Lake, Washington, USA - Hot Lake Consortium UCC-RE (version 3) (version 3) ...
GCGCTATTTCTATGAATGGCGGGACACTGGCCTGCTGAACAGGATCAACCATCATTTGGTCGCGGCAGCTCGCGAGCTGGAAGGCCGTGATCCGAGCCCGTCTGCCGGTGTGATCGACAGCCAAAGCGTGAAGACCACGGAGAGCGGGGGCGTGCGCGGCTATGATGCCGGCAAGAAGATCAACGGTCGCAAGCGGCATATCATGACCGATACACTCGGGCTGATGGTCGCCACAGTGGTTCATTCCGCCGGCATCCAGGATCGCGACGCAGCGCCCCAGGTGATGAAGCAGATCCGGCGCTCCTATCCATGGCTGCGTCATGTCTTCGCCGATGGGGGTTATGCCGGCCCCAAACTGCGCAAGGCGCTTGCCGGCATGGGTAAATGGAACATCGATATCGTCAAACGATCCAGTACCGCCAAAGGCTTCGAGGTCTTGCCCCGCAGATGGGTCGTCGAGCGGACATTTGCCTGGCTCGGTCGATGCCGCCGCCTCGCAAAGGACTGGGAGAAAACCATCGAGAGCGCCACTGCATGGCTGACCGTCGCCCACATCCGCATCGTTACGCGACGGCTCGCAAGATATTGCTAAACGGACTGAAATTATGAGTCAGACACTGAGGCACTCAAGTCACCTTGATAATGATTGTTGTCGGGCTGCGAAGCCTCAAGAGTAAAATCTTTACCAAAATCACCGCCAACGACAGGCGATTCGCTTAAAAAAAAATGTGGAATATTTAGTGTCATAACTGAAACTCCATTTAAATATATAGTTGGCATCTAAATAAATAAATATTTCGATTTATTCATGATAAAATAAAAAAGTGTTCAGCATATCAGTAATGATACGCTGAACACATTATATCCTCAGTTTCTATATTTTATAAATCAATACGGATATTGCCTCCGATGTTTACACCCCCGTCTTCTGGGTTGCGTTCAACATAGATTTCTAATGCGTTACTTGGCAAACGCGGCCCGTGGAAGCTGTTTACGTCATCGTGCACTAGATCGCGTCCGTCAGTTGCCGTCGTGAAAACGAGACGTGGGGAAAACTCACCGTTTTCGTTCCATTGCCCCTCCAGGCGCAGATTTATATCACCTGCCAGCAAGCCCGCGTATACATCATGGACAGTCGTGTTGCCTTCTTGGCTGAGACCGCCACCAACTACGACATCACCCATTTCTGCTTGGATCATGGCCTCAAGCGTTGAAACAGTCTGCCGATAGACGAGTTGTGCTGCCTCATTTGATTCGAGAGGGCGCTGGTCCACCACCCCGGCTCCACCGGCAATCCGCAGTCTCATGTCTTCACCAAGTTCGCGGTCCACCATGCCGAACACCCCTGCAGCTAATCTCTCCAGCCCATGGCCGCCAGCAATGACAGGGACATCACGACTTTCATCGGTGTATGCCATGAATGCCTGGCTCGGGGTCTGTTCGAGCCCGAAGCGGACTCCACCCGTTCCATCCGGTCCCGAAAAGAACGGCGTTTCGATTAAAATACCGCCATGCTGCGCTGTTGAGGGATCATGTGGATTGGAATTGTCAGTGAATCGCACCAGGGTGTCGTCTTCGGTCTGCAGGGTGAATACGTTACCGGTCCGGTCAAACGCCATCGTCCGCTCTTGTACATCGAAGGTCGGGTCTTCGTTCTGCGGTGGGTCAGTTCGCAAGTCGATCACGGGCAAATCACGATTGTCGCGACCAGTGCGGCCTCCACTCATATCGCCAGAGCCCTGGCCGTCGCGATTGAGCGGTTGAAGATTAAATGGCTCACTAAAGTCGCCGCCGACGACAGGGGAATCGCCCAGAAAGATTTTCGGAATTTCGAGATTCATAATAAATTCTCCAATTTAAAACGTATTTGACTTTCAAATTTTGGCAAATTGTATCCTGATTGTCAACTATTTTTATTCTATATTTAAAGAATACTCCTTGTTATCTCGTTGCAAAACTAAATTTTTGGTAGAAAAGGCATCAACCAAATTATGCTTACAGACAACATGAAATATGTTGTCTTTTTATTTTATGTTGAGGAAATATCACCAACTAATTCTAAGCTCTGCGCTCGCCTCTATACCGTCTGTAGTGGGCGCCACCTGGATCTGAATTGCGTCGTGTGGCGCATCTGACCTCAAGCGATCGTGAGAAATACCCTGCCCATCGATGGTGTGCACAAACCTCAGGACCGGCTCCAACCCGCCGTCTGCATCGTAATGCGCCTCGAGCCGCAGGCCAGCTTGCCCAGCAAGCAACTGGGCGTGGAGCCCCTCGATCGTTATGGAACCTTCCTGTCCTGCAAGGTTAGCGCCGATTTCAACCGGGCCGAGGCCTGCGGTAATCGCTGCATTCAACGCGAAGACCGTGTTGTCATAGACCTCACGAGCGGCCCAGTGAGTATCCATAGCTTGCTGGCCTTCGATGCCGGCCTGCCCGAGGATGCCCAGATTCACATTGTCACCGAGATCAGCGTTATAATTGGCAAACAGCTTGACGGCGAATTCTCGCAGGCCGCCACCCCCGGTGATTACTGCTCCGTCATCCGTCCTTCCCTCAAAGGTTTGGCTTGGTCCTTGCTGGACACCGAGAATAGCCCCAGCCTCCAGCTCTCCATCGCCCGAAAAGAACGGCGACCGGATCTCAACACCGCCATACTGGAACGCTCCGTCACCCAATGGCCTGTCGTGCAGGTCCTGAGTTCGATTTGTCAGGCTGATCTGTGTGCCCTGCTCCGTAGTCACCGTGTATGTGTTTCCAATTTGAGTGAACGAACCCGGAAGGGGCGCTTCCATGATTGCGGTTGGTGGAGGCTCAGATACTACAGGAGCGGCCTCAGCAGGGGCTGGCGCCGGAGCTGGTGACGTCAAGCCGGGTGTGTTGTCGATGACAACCCGAGCAACATCCTCCACCCCAGCATGCGGGACATGCGCGAACAATCCTTTCTCCACGCCGCTTTCGATCAGTGCATTTGCTCTCTCCGGAGGCACATTGTTGCCGCGAATGAAGGCCAGCGCAATTTCTGCATTTTCCGAGGTGGCGCGCAGATAATGGTGCAGGCCATTATCATCAATTTGCGAAAACACAGGGCGATTATCGGCAAACTGCCCAGTGAGATAAATTGCACCTTCAGAGATGCGATAAGGATCAAGCGCCGCCGGATCGGTGGCTTCAAGTGTCTGCACATAGCCATTGAACATGCCGGCAGCTATGGCGTTCATAATGTCCGGACGGTACCCTTGCTCAATAAACTTCGGCGAGTTCGCGAGCGCGGCGACCTTGAAATCTGAAGCCAGGTCCGCAGTTGCCGGATCAAGATCGATGCCCAAATGCAGGGCCTGATCGACCAGAACCTGACTCGGGGGGAGAAGGCCCATATCCCTGAGGCCGCCCAGATCGATCGTCTCCGTCGTCGAGATCAGACTGGTGTTGCCCGGGTCGATCGTCAGATCGGGACTGCTCTCCTCGAAGGTGAGCCCGGTGTTGAGGTCAAGGGTCGGCGTCGATCCGCCCCCGACGCCAGTGGCGCCGCCTGTCGCGATATCGGTCGCGATAGATGAAAGCTGCATAATAGGCTCCTATTAATATAATTAATATATATATATTATGCGTTGTGTGTATCAAAAAATCAATAGAAATTTATGTGCGGTCCATTTTTTCTGCTTTGCCCCAAGTCAGCCCCTTGCGCCATGATCCGACGCCCGACAAACGCGCCTTCCTGCTTTGACTTTCCGCCTTATTCTTATATCTCTGATGCATGCCGGCCTTGCGTCAGACGCGGGGCAGGATGGATTCCACATGGGAGGATTCAATGAAAAAACTGATGATGAGTGTCGTGGGTGCGGGTCTGCTCGTATCGACGGCGGCTGTGGCCGAGCGTGATGACTGGCCGCGCGACTTGACGGTGGGCACCGCCAGCCAGGGCGGCGTGTACTTCGTCTATGGCGGCGGCATGGCGAGCTTCCTCACGGATGAGCTCGACGTCAACGTCTCCGGCGAGGTGACCGGCGGCCCGGTGCAGAATGTCACCCTGGTGCAGACGGGCGAGCATGATATCGGCCTGGTAACGATGGGCCCGGCTTTCGAAGCCTGGACCGGCCAGAGCGAACTCGCCCCCGGCCTCGAGCACAGCGACATCCGCGCGCTGTTCCCCATGTACGAGACACCCTTCCACGGGATCACCCTGCGCTCGTCGGGCATCACCTCGGTGGGCGATCTGGACGGGCGCCGTGTTTCGGTCGGCCCGGCTGGCGGGACGCCCGGCACGTATTGGCCGCGCATTCTCGAAGAGCTCGGTGTGGACGCCACCATCTCTTATGCGGGCGCGGCCGACTCGGCCAGCCAGTTGCAGGATGGTCTGGTCGATGCCTTCGTCTTCGCCGCCGGCCTCCCGACTGCGGCCTTTTCGCAGCTCGCAGCCGAAGCCGACGTGATCACTTTCGGCTTCACGCCGGAAGAGCATGAGCAGGTTCTCGAAGCTTTCCCGGAAGTCTCTGCCTTCACCATTCCGGCGGGCACCTACTCCGTGCAGGAGGAGGATCAGGCGTCCGTGGCGATGTGGAACTACGCGATCGCGCATCAGGACATGCCCGAGAGCCTGGCGTACGAAATCACCAAGACGGTGCTCGAGAACAACGAGCGCATGATGCAGATCCATGCCGCTGCGGCGGCTACGCTGGCTGAGAACTGGGACAACAACAGCTTCCTGCCGTTCCACCCGGGTGCCGTGCGCTACTACGAGGAAATCGGCATCGAGATCCCGGAAGATCTTCGCGGCTGATCACGGCTGCGCCGTTGTCGCATGACTTCGATGGAGGCCGCGCCTGACGTGGCCTCCATCACAACATGAAGGCCGAAACGGTCATTCGAGGGGTTCCATCGGGAGGGGCGCATGGTCGCCGCAGACGTGCGTGAAGCGCCGGAAAGCGATTCCGGGACGAAGAACATTGCCAGCGGTGTCGATCGCGAGATTTACGCGGGGAACCAGCGCATCTTCGAAGGAAGGGGCCATTATGTGGTCGCTGCGCTGTGTGTCGCTTACACAGCCTTTCATATCGGCGTCATGAACCTCTATCCGCTGGAAACCTGGGTCTATCGCCTGGCCCATGTTACCGGCGGGCTGGCACTCGGCTTCACCCTGTTCTCGGCGAGGAGCTTCACCGATCCGCAGGGGCGTGCTGATACCCGCTCCGTCATCGAACTCGCCCTGCTCGGCATCGCCGCCCTGCTCATCCTCACGGCCCTCGGCCAGATCGTTCTCGCCGTCGCGACCGGCGATCTTGTCGCGACGGGCGCGCCGCCGGACAAGATGGTCAACACCTACGGCCTGCCGATCATCGCCGGTACGGGTCTGGCAATCCTGGCGACGTGGCTGTTCCCGGCCGGGGACCGCAGCAAACTCGCGCCCGGTGATCTGCTTCTCGCCCTCGCGGCGATTGCGGTGGGCGTTTATATCATTGCCCACGCGCATTTCCTGCGCACCCGCGCCCAGGTCTTTCCGCATCCCAATGACATGTGGGCCTCGATTGCCGGCATTCTGCTCATCCTGGAACTGACCCGCCGTCTGGCCGGTCTGGCGCTTGTCGTCATCGTCGCCGCTTTTGTCGCTTATGCCTTCGTCGGCCCCTGGTTGCCCGGCTTCCTCGAGCATCGTGGCTATGCACCCCAGCGCTTCTTTGCCTTCCTCTATACGGATAACGGCATTCTGGGACCGACAACGGCGGTATCGTCGACCTATATCATTCTCTTCATCACCTTCGCGGCCTTCCTGCAGGCGAGCAAGGTGGGCGAATATTTCGTGAACTTCGCATTCGCGGCTGCGGGCGGTGCGCGCGGCGGTCCGGCGAAGGTCGCGGTGTTCGGCTCCGGCCTGATGGGCATGATCAACGGCACCTCAGCCGGCAATGTCGTCTCCACCGGTTCACTCACGATTCCGCTGATGAAGAAGGTCGGATACAAGCCCCAGACGGCCGCAGCGGTCGAGGCGGCCGCCTCGTCGGGCGGGCAGATCCTGCCGCCGATCATGGGCGCGGGCGCCTTCATCATGGCCGAGATCACCGGCATCCCCTATACCGATATCGTCATCGCGGCGATCATTCCGGCGATCCTCTACTTCCTCTCGGTCTATTTCATGGTCGATAACGAGGCATTGAAGAACGGTATGAAGGGCCTGCCGCGGAGCGAACTGCCGCAGTTCCGCAAGCTGGCCAAGCAGGCGTTTCTCTTCATTCCGATCGTGATCCTGATCGGCGCGCTGTTCGTGGGGTATTCCGTGATCCGCGCCGGCACACTCGCGATGGGCGCGGCCGCCGTGGTGAGCTGGCTGACGCCCTTTCGCATGGGGCCCCGGGCGATCCTCTACGCGCTCGAGATCGCGGCGAAGATGTCGCTGCAACTCGTCGCCGTCTGTGCCGCTGCCGGCGTTATCGTCGGCGTGATCGCCATGACCGGTGTCGGCGGACGCTTGTCGGGCGTGCTGATGGCGGTGGCGGATCAAAGCGAGTTTATGGCGCTGTTCTTTGCCATGTGCATCTCGATCATCCTCGGCATGGGCATGCCGACGACGGCCGCTTACGCCGTGGCGGCATCGGTTGTGGCACCGGGCCTGATCCAGCTCGGAATCCCGCCGCTGACGGCGCATTTCTTCATCTTCTATTTCGCCGTGATGTCGGCGATCACCCCGCCCGTGGCGCTCGCGGCCTATGCCGGGGCGGCGCTCGCAGGCTCTGACCCGATGCGCACTTCCGTGGAGAGCTTCAAGATCGGCCTTGCCGCCTTCGTGGTGCCGTTCATGTTCTTCTACAACAGCGCGCTTTTGATGCAGGGCGAATGGCTTGAAATCGCGCGCGTCCTGTTCACCGCAGCCCTCGGCATCTTCCTGCTTGCCGCCGCGGTTCAGGGCTGGTTCTTCGGGCTGCTCAACTGGGTGCTGCGCATCGTCCTGACCGTGGCGGCGCTGGCGATGATTCAGGGCGGCTGGATCTCCGATATCATCGGCATCGGCGTCGGCCTCGCCGTCTTCGTGATCCAGAAGCGATTGGTCACGGCATCGAATATCGCACGTGGCCTGGATTGACGGGCAATACGCCTGCTTCTGCCTTCGTCTCAATCCACGTTGAGGCGACGGCCCCTGTTCCAGAGCATGAAAGGCACGCCCGAGAGGAGCGAGCGCATGGCCGTACGATTCTGATGCAGTCCGTTGACCGAAACACGCGGCAGCGCATGCAGATGATCCGCATGTGCCGAGAAGACATGGCCGGGACGAGTCGTGACCGCCGTTTCAAATCCCGCCTCGCGCGCGAGCGCGAAATCGCGCGTGCCCGCAGATCCCGAATCTCCCACCGGATAGGCGAAATGCCGGACCTCGCTGCCGAGGCGTGCCTCGATCCCGGTCTTCGAGCCGGCGATTTCGGTGCGGGCGCGATCATTATCGTGTTTTGCCAGCATCGGGTGAGTCTGCGTATGCGCGCCAATGCTGATAAGCGGATCGGCTGCGACGGCTGTGATTTCCGACCAGCTCATACACAGATTTCGAGTGAGCGCGCGGCTGTCCACATCGGCCATGCGCGCCAGCGTGGCAATGTGGGCGAGCAGGGTTTCCTCGTCACCGCCCCGCAGCTTCCAGTAGATCGCATCGAAGGCGGCCTGCTTTTCCTGCGCGTCGCGCGCCGCGTAACGCAGAACCTCGTCCCCGATGCGTAGCTCGATTCTTTCAAGCTTCCGAACCGCCTCTTCCAGTTCCAGCCACCAGAGGCGCGCCTCTCCCCCGGCGTATCCAGTCGTGATGAAAAACGTTGCCGGAGCTTGATGGCTCCGAAGAACCGGCAGGGCATATTCGGCATTGTCGCGGTAGCCGTCATCGAAGGTCAGAACTGCAAATGGTCTGCGATCCTGCGCGCGCAGCCGGTCCGGCATCGCGTCCATTGGAATGATGTCGAACCCGCTTTCGCGCAACAGTGACAGCACAATGTCGAGAAATTCAGGCGTGATCTCGAGCAGCCTGTTGGGAGCGAAGGCGTCTGCCCGAAACGGGCGCACGTGATGAAACATCAAGACGACGCCGGCACCCCGGGCAAGCGGCCCCAGCCAGAGGTCGGCGCGGGTAAGGTCGATTGCCCCCAGTCCGGCCTTGATCATGGTTGAACGCAACGACACCGCCCTGCCCTTCCCTCACCTGCCCAGTTTCCCGCAAGGTCTTCAGCACTCGCTCAGGCCGCTGCCTCATCCGCTATCGCCCCGACCGATGCCACCAGCGCCGTTTTGGGGCCGGCTTCCTGGATACGATCGTAGAGCGCGACGAGCGTCGGGTCATCGTGCGCACGATCAGAGGCAAGAACGACGCTGTCCACCGCGGCTGCAACGCAAGAGAGGAGCTGCTCCGCCTGCGGTTCCGTCATCAGCAGGAAAACCCAGTCATAGCTGTGCTGGAATGCTGTCAGAGTGATCTCCAGAGCATCGGGATCCTCGAGAATGACGCCCTCGTCCCCCTTGCCGAAATCGACCCGATGGAAAGCCGCCTCGGGGTCGCGCTGGATGACGTCAAAAAAGCTTGCCTTCTCGGCTATGAGGTCGGTCATCCCGGGAAAGGCGCCGCGCTTGCCGTTCGGTTGCATGGCAATAACCACACTGCGTTCGCGGTTGCCGATGGCGGCGGCCAGCGAGTCGGCAAATTCATGCAGCTTCGCCTGATCCCCCAGGCCGCTGACGAGGACACGAAGCCCCTTCTCACCCTCGCGGTTCTCGCGAAGCCGGGTGACCAGCGCCTCGAAACGGTAGCCGTTAGCCGAAGAAGCTTCCGGCAATGCTGCGGGCGAGATCTTTGATGATGACGCCGGCGCCACGTTAGCATCCGACACCGTATCGTGGGCATCGCGCGCACGTGTCGCGGCGCGGGCACGAATGCGTGGCTTATGGGACAGGGGCGGTGTCGGGGAAGCGATGGCCTCGGGTGTCGCGTTGGCGTCTGCGTCGCTTGCCTGCGCCTCATGCGCGACGATGTCCGATGCGCCGGCATCGACAGGCGCTGCTGATTTCGTCCGGGGAGTCTCGGCCTCCGAAAGCCGCTTTTCGGCATTCTCCGTGACGAGTCGTTCGTCAATGAGGGCAGGCTCGACGCGGCTCTCGTCAGTCTCTGCGAGCCGGTCTGTATCGACCGCGAGGGTCGCGACGTCATCTGTCTCCGCCGCCGTATCATCCCTGGCTGTCAGCGTTCCCCGCAGACCTTCACCGAGACGCCTTACGCGATCGGCGAGCGGACCGGACAATCCGCGATCCTCAGGACGCACCTCCGGCTCCCGTAACGGGATTTGTGTGGCCTCATCGACGGGAAGGGTTTCAGGAATACCGGTCTCGGCTGGAGACCCGGCATGATCGACGCCGATTACATCGTCGCCCATGGCAGCCGGAACCTCAGCCTGGCCGCGCCAGGTATCACGCGTGAGCGTGGCGGCGACATATGTGCCAGCTCTCGGCGCATGGCCCCATGCGGGCACGCCGACCGGGTCCTCTTGCGGTTCGATTTCCTTGCGGCGGCGCGCGGCCATTGACGGAACGGCAGAGGCTGCGCCGGCCTGACCGCCGCCGAAAGCCAGTTCGGCAACCACGACGCCGCCGATCGCCAGGAAGAGCCCGCCGAAAGTCGCCAGCAGAACGGTCGGCACCTTTCGCGGGAAAACGGGGTTGTTGGGCACAATGGCACGAGAAACGATCCGCGCATCCGGCAGGCTGGCATTCTCCGAGCCCCGGGCAATAGCCTCGCGATAACGGGTCAGATAGTTTTCCAGCTGTTCACGCTCGGCTCGCGCCTCCCGTTCCAGCGCTCGCAACTGCACCTCACTCTCATTGGCCTGGGCGACGACGCTCATCTGGGCATCAAGAGCGGCCTCGAGCGATTCGACACGGGAGGCGGCGATACGTGCATCATTCTCCAGGATGCGCACGGTCCGCTCGGCCGATGCGGTTATCTGATCATCGAGATCGGTGAGCTGCGCCCGCAACTCCAGGATACGCGGGTGGCCCGGCAGCAGAGTACGCATCTCCAGCGCCATCTGCGAGCGCAGCGCGATACGCTGTTCGATCAGCCGGGCGATCAGCTCGTTATTGGCGACATCCGGGATCTCGAAGGCGCGCCCTTCCTCGATCATGTCGCTGAGCAGGCGGGCACGCGCCTCGGAATCGGCTTTGGTCGAGCGTGCTTCCGCGAGGCGCGTGTTCAGATCGCTGAGTTGCTGCGAACTCACATTCGACGAATCGCCGCTGAGAAACAGGCGCGAGCTTGAACGGAAGTCTTCGACTGCTTCTTCGGCATCGGAGACGCGCTCCCGCAGCTCCTCGATATTGGCACCCAACCAGTCTGACGCCGCACGCGCCAGCTCGCCCTGCGCTTCTTCCAGCTGATCGAGATAGATCTCGGCCACAGTGTTGGCCGCGCGCGCAGAGAGCTCCGGATCAGCCGAGCGAAACTCGATGGCGATGACACGCGAGCGCGGGACGGCGTAAACTGTCAGCGCCTGGTAGTAGTTTTCGAAGATGCGATCCTCTTCGCGTCCATCGAAGGACCCGTTGGCGAGCCCCAGCATGGTGCGGACACGGGTGAGCGGATCCATTGGACCGACGAGAGGATCGAATTCCGCATTGCCGACAAGCTCGAGCCGGCGAATTGCCTTTCTGGCGACTTCGCGGGAGGTGACCAACTGGATCTGGCTGCGCACGGCCTGCTCATCGATCGGCCCGCTGGATGTCTCGCGTTCGGCCAGGGTGCGGGTAAACACGGTGTCCCGGTTCTCGAGAAGTAGCTGGGTCTCACTGGCAAAGCGTGGCGTCGCAAGAAGCACGAAGGCAACAGCTGCCAGGCATGCCGCAAAGCCGATTGCCAGGATTGTGCCGGTTCGCCTGCGCAAGGCATGCAGGACTTCGCCCAGACCGATGACGCCACGCGAGCGCTCGTCGTCGTCGAAGCCCGGCTGATAGCGATCGACCGGATCCCGCGCGGTGTCGAGGCCGGTTTTGCTCATATCCTGCTCCATGCGCATGTTGCCGCCGAATCTGCAATGCGTTTGTATTGTGTTCACCATGCGCAAACAGGGTTTCCGATCTGTTAACCGGGCGCTGTTCTTGGTCGCTTTACAATAATTGTCACGATGACGTCCGGCCTTTGCATGCGTTCGGAAACAGTCTGTTAACCATGCGCGCATAGCCTCGCGGCACATTCGAGTGAGGCCATGGGCAAAGCAATCATGAACAGACGAGCCACTTTGCTTCTGATTATCGGGGCCTGTGCCCTTCCAGGTTGCGCGGCGGTGACCTCGCGCGTTGATGACGGCTTCTCCGCCAGCGATTACCGCCTCGCCACCGATGACCGGGTGCGGTTGATCGTCTTTGGACAGGATGACCTGTCGAACATTTACACCGTCGATGGCGCAGGCCGCATCACGGTGCCGTTGATCGGTGCCGTCGATGTTGAGGGCTTGACCACCGAGGCAGCGGCACGGCGCGTTGCACAGAAGCTGGCCAGTGGCTTCATTCGCGAGCCACAAGTCACGATCGAGGTGGACACCTACCGCCCCTTCTATGTCATGGGCGAAGTCGGTCGTGCAGGCCAGTATCCCTACGTCGCCGGCATGACGGTCGAGACCGCCGTGGCGATCGGCGGCGGATTTTCCGCTCGGGCCGCGCGCAGTTACGCCACGCTCTCGCGGCGGGTCGGCGACGAGACCATGCGGACCAATGTGCCCGTCGATCACCCGATTCGCCCCGGCGATACAGTCATCATTCGTGAACGCTGGTTCTGATCCGGGGCGGCGACGGGGTTCTCCAGATGGCTGACGACGCGCAGCGGCGCCGGATTCTGCATATATTCCGCGCTCCGATCGGCGGTTTGTTTCGCCATGTTCTGGATCTCGCGCGCGAGCAGGCCGCCAGGGGGCACGAGGTCGGGCTGTTCTTCGATTCGACGAGCGAGAACGCGCGCACTGCCCAGCTGCTGGCTGAGGTGGCACCGACACTCAGCCTGGGGATTACGCGTGTGCCGATGAGCCGCAAGCCGACTCCGGGCGATCTGCTCGTCATGCGCCGACTCGCCGTCTGGCAGCGTGAGCATGCTGCCGAGGTGTTCCACGGGCACGGTTCCAAGGGCGGGCTTTATGCCCGTGCGCTCAGCCGGCGCGCCTCCGGCGGCGCCTTGCGTGTCTATACGCCGCATGGCGGCAGCTTCCATTTCAAACCGGGCGATCCGCGCCACCATCTCTACATGGCTGCCGAGCGCTGGCTCGGGCGCCGCACGGACCTGTTCCTTTTCGAGAGTCGCTATGTCGCACGCTGCTTCGCCCGATTTGTCGGAGAGTCCCGGCGCCCGGCGCGCATCGTCCATAACGGCCTGCGCCCGCAGGAATTTGAACCGGTAAAGCCGGCCGGCGACCGCTTCGACCTCGTCTGTATCGGCGAGTTGCTCTTCGCCAAGGGTGTCGATACCCTGTTTGCCGCCCTCTCGGCGATCCGCGCCACCCGCAAATCCGCACCGCGCCTGCTCGTGGTTGGCTCAGGCCCTGATGAGGCCGCATTGAAGAGCCTTTGCGCACAGCGCGGCCTGTCGGACATCGTCCGTTTCGAGGGGCCCCAGCCGATCCGCGAGGTGCTTGCGCGCGCACATGTCATGGTGATGCCCTCACATGCTGAATCTCTACCCTATGTCGTACTTGAAGCGGCGGCAGCGGGCATGCCGCTGGTCGCGACCAATGTCGGCGGAATTCCGGAAATTCTGGCGCCCGTCGCTCATGATCTCGTAGCGCCGCAAGACCCTGCCGCACTGGCCCACGCCATTCTCGATAGCTTCGCGCAGGATGACGAGATGCTCGCGCGCCGCAACGACGCCATCCTGACCTATCTGCAAGACAACTTCTCGGTGTCCGGCATGGTCGATGGCGTGCTTGATGGTTACGCGGCGGCATTCTCGGCGCGCGCTGACTGAAAGCGGGACAATTCTACGCTCCTGTTAAGCCTTCCCTCACGCCAATCGGTTATCGCCTTGTTCAAACCAATGATCGAACGGAGCGGGACGGGCGATGAGTGGGATTGATATACGCGATTTGATGCAGGCAGCTGCGAGCGCAACTGTCGATGGAGCGCCTGCCAGAGAGCCGAAGCAGCGCCGCAACGCGCGCCCGGCCGAGGCCGTGGCAGGGCTGCCTATGAGCGCGGCGATGTCTTCGGTCGTGCTTATCGGACTGGTGCGGTTGATCGAATTTGCGCTGGTCGCTCTCATCGGCGTCGCGGTCTATGCCTGGTATGTCGATTATCGGTTCGATTTCTATGCGCTGGCAGCCATTGCCGGGATCAGCGTCGCAACTGCCATAGCCTTCCAGATGGCCCAAACCTATTCAATCCAGGCCTTTCGCGGCTTCGTGCGCGACGGGGTCCGTTTGCTCGCGACCTGGGCCGGCGTGTTCCTCGTCAGCTTCTCCGCGATCTTCCTCTTCAAGCTCGGCGACGAGTATTCCCGCGTCTGGATGGTCAGCTGGTTCCTGCTCGGCGCCGTTGCGTTGACGGCGGAGCGCATCGCGCTTTCCGCCATTGTCGGGCACCTCACACGCGCTGGTCGTTTCGACCGGCGCACCGCCATCGTCGGGGCTGGTGAGGCGGCGGTCAGCATGATCAAGGCGCTCGATGCACAGGGGGATACCGGCATCCGCATCGTCGGCATCTTCGATGATCGCGGCGACGAGCGCTCTCCCGATCTCATCGCCGGTTACCCCAAGCTCGGAACCGTCGATGATCTGGTTGATTATGCCCGACGCACCCAGCTCGATCTGGTGATCTTCACCGTGCCGATTGCGGCGGAAGGGCGCATCCTGCAGATGCTCTCCAAGCTCTGGGTCCTGCCGATCGACATCCGGCTCGCGGCCCATGCCAGCAAACTACGCCTGCGACCCCGGGCCTATTCCTATATCGGCAACGTTCCGGTTCTCGATGTCTTCGACCGTCCTATCGCGGATTGGGATCTCGTTCTGAAATGGCTGTTTGACAAGGTCGTCGGCTCGCTCCTCCTGCTGGGGCTCACACCGGTCATGCTGGCTGTGGGAATCGCGGTTAAGCTCGATTCCCGTGGGCCGGTTCTTTTTCGGCAGAAGCGTTATGGCTTCAACAACGAACTGATCGAGGTATTCAAGTTCCGGTCGATGTATGTCGATCAGGGTGATCACAACGCCTCGAAACTGGTGACGAAGGAAGACCCCCGGGTTACGCGGGTCGGCCGTTTCATCCGCAAGACCTCCCTAGACGAGCTGCCACAGTTGCTCAATGTCGTTTTCAAGGGTGACCTCTCCCTCGTCGGCCCGCGCCCGCATGCGCTTCAGGCCAAGGCGGCGAACGAACTCTATGATCAGGTGGTCGATGGCTATTTCGCCCGCCACAGGGTGAAGCCCGGCATAACCGGCTGGGCGCAGATCAATGGCTGGCGCGGCGAGACGGATACACAGGAGAAAATCCAGAGGCGCGTCGAGCACGATCTCTACTATATCGAGAACTGGTCTGTGCTGTTCGACCTTCAAATCCTCGCCATGACGCCACTGGCCCTCCTGAAGACCGAGAACGCCTATTGAGCGCGCGCGCCGACAGCCTTGCTTCCCCGGGCATCCGAAGCTTTTCTCAGGCGACGGAATGGTGGGTCTTGTGGCTGTTCGCGCTCGGCGGCGGCTTTGTTCTGTTCGAGCCGTCGCCTTACGAACTGGGCTTCTTTCTCGCTCTGCTCGTACTGCTCGTCGGCGGTATGCGACTCGGCTCTGCAGGGTTGTTCATGACTGCGTTGCTGGCCCTGTTCAATATCGGGGGCTTGTTCGCCCTCGTGCCTTTCCTTCACGATGGTGATGCGGTGATGTTCATCGCGATCTCGTTCTACCTGGCCGCAACGGCGACCTTTTTTGCGTCCCTTGTGCAAAATGATGCGGCGTATCGGCTCCACGCCCTAAAATGGGGCCTCGTCTGCGGCGCGACCATCGCTTCCTGCGCCGGCATTCTCGGGTATTTCGACATTGCGGGCCTCGGTGGTCTGTTCACCCTGCACGGGCGCGCCTCCGGCACGTTCAAGGATCCGAATGTGCTGGGAACTTTCGTGATCCTGCCGCTGGTCCTGCTGGCGCAGGCAATCCTGGTCAGCGGTCGCCTGCGGTTGCGCCTCATCGTACCGTTCACGATCATTCTGTTTGGTGGCGTGTTTCTCTCGTTCTCACGCGGCGCCTGGGGCCACGCTGTAATCTCCCTCGCGCTGATGGCCGGGTTGACCTTCCTGATCATGACCGACGGGCGCGTGCGCCGTCGCATCATCATTCTCGCAATTGCGGGGGTCTGCGCCCTGCTCGCCGGACTCGCGGCGCTTCTGGCGATTGAGGAGGTTCGCACCATGTTCGAGATGCGCGCAGCTCTGGTGCAGCACTATGATGTTGGCGCCACGGGGCGCTTCGGGCGCTTCGGGCGCGCGATTCCTGAGCTTCTGCAAATGCCTAATGGCTATGGTCCATTGCAATTCCGGCATGTCTGGGTTGAAGACCCCCACAACGTCTTCATTAACGCATTCGCCTCGTATGGTTGGCTCGGCGGAATGGCCTATCTCGGCCTCATCCTCGCGACACTGATCATCGGCTGGAAGATGATCGCGATGCGCAGTCCGGTTAAGCTTTATGCGATAGCTGTCTGGTCAGTGCTGTTCGTGCAGATTTTGCAGGGCATGACGATCGATACAGATCATTGGCGCCATTTCTATCTGCTGCTGGGACTCAGCTGGGGCCTTTTCGATCTTGCGAAACGCTACCAAAGGGCGCATCCGGGTAGTGAGGCTGAGGGATAGTTCCTTCAAGATAATATTCTTAATAAACAGAGACGAAAAACCGCCGACGCAAAGCGACGGCGGTCCAAGTTGCTCTCGATTGTTACGCCCCCACAGGCGCATTTTCTTATTAGCACACAATCATCCATGAATGCAATAGGTTGTGCTGTTCCTGCACGTAACAACTCAGCCCCGTTTTCCTGGAAGGCGGGTCTGGGAGAAGAGTTCCGCCATATCGATCAGCTTCGAGCGCAGCTCCGGATTGTCGATCGTCATGAAGATCTTCACCAGGCGCCTCGTTTCCGGATCCTTCATCGCACGCTCGATCATGACATGTTCCCGACCGAAACGCTGCATCGCGTCATCGTCGGGAGGTTCGTCAGTGAACTGATCGAAAAAATAGGAAATATCGACCTCGAGAGCTTTCGAGATTGCGAAGAGCCGGCTTGCGCCGACGCGGTCACTGCCATTCTCGTATTTCTGGACTTGCTGATATGAGACACCGATCTGCTCGGCGAGCGTTTGCTGATTGTACCCGAGATACTGACGCCGCGCCTTGATCCGTTGGCCGATGGCGTGATCCACCTCGTTCGGCGCCTTCTTCATATGGAACATTGCACAATCCCCAATTCAGTCAGCTCATACCGTGAACGTTACCGCACAAGTTTACCTCGACGCGGCAGCATTACGAGATAAAAGTCATAAACAATCAGACATACAACCCAATATAAGCATTTTGGTCTTTGATGATCATGCCGAGCAAGGGTGTCGTATGCCAGTGATTGTATCGCGGAATTGTTTCGCGCAAAAGCGCCTGGATTTCAACCATTGATGCGTTATTTGATTGATTTAAACCTGCAATCGTGCAACTTACCCGGTTTGATACTACTCAAAATCGCAAAATTGCTGGTTTCCCAGCCTGATTCAATCGACACAAAAAACACGGCGCCCAAGGGACGCCGTGTCGTGTCAAAAACCGAATCAGTGGTTGTTCAGCCTGCATTCTCCACTGCGACGATCTGGAACGTCTGCATCTCGCCTTCGTCATCACGGATTGAAAGATACTCGCCGACCTGCATGACGTGATCACCGAGGCGATAGGCGGGCTCGTCATCATCATCGCGGGTTTCGTCGTAATCGATAAGCCAGGTCGCACCGCCGACTCCGCCCGGGCGGTGCCGCAGGAACCCCGTATCCTCTTCCTGCCCCCAGAAGCGGTGCACGCGACACAACTCCTTGTGCTTGCGCCATTCCGCGACATCGATCTTGCCCTCGGCATCGAGCGGAGCAACGATATCGTAGCCGTGCTCGTGCGAGCCGGTGGGGTGCTCCTTGGTACGTGCGAGATGCAGGGTGATGCGTTTGAAATTGTGTGGAATGGACATGGCGGGAGTTCCTCCTGAAATCTTGTGGTGTGACACCGTTCTCATCTCTCACACCACAGCTGCGGCGGCTACGCTTTGATTTTAAGCAAACACTATCGGACGCGGATCCGGATAATGGCAATTGCGGCAGTTGACGCGCACCCGCTGATCGCCACGATAGCTGCGATTGCTCCCGCATAGAAAGGAAAAGGCTCATGATCACGCGCGCCGATCTCGAAGCTGCCGCCGCGCTGGTGCATGCGGCCATGCCGCCCACACCGCAATATGCCTGGCCGCTGCTGGCTCGACGCTTCGGAGTCGAGGTGATTGTCAAGCATGAGAACCACACCCCGACGGGCGCGTTCAAGGTGCGCGGCGGCTTCGTCTACATGGCTCACCTGAAGCGCGAGCGGCCAGACGTGCGTGGTGTGGTCAGCGCGACCCGCGGCAACCATGGCCAGAGCCTCGCACTTGCCGGCGCACGTGCCGGGGTCCCGGTGACGATCGTCGTGCCGTGTGGCAACGCGAGGGAAAAGAATGCAGCGATGCGGGCCTTCGGCGCCGAGTTGATCGAGCACGGCGCTGACATCGACGAGGCGCGCACCCTGCTTCCCGAACTGGCCGGCGCGCGGGGCTATGAAATCGTGCCCTCATTCCACCGGGATCTCGTAGCAGGCGTCGCCAGCTATGCGCTCGAATTGTTCACGGCTTTCGCCGATCTCGATACGGTGTACGTCCCGATCGGTCTTGGTTCAGGGATCTGCGGTCTGGTCGCCGCTCGCGATGCGCTGGGCCTGGAGACGAAAATCGTCGGTGTCGTATCAGACAGGGCCGACGCCTATGCGCGCTCCTTCGAGGAAGGGCGGATCGTCACGACGCCGAGCGCCCTCACCTTCGCCGACGGCATGGCGACGCGCCAGCCCGACCCGGATGCCTTCGAGGTCATTCGCAAGGGCGTCGCCCGGATCGTGCGGGTGAGCGATGACGAGGTCGCCGAGGCGATCCGCATCTATCACGAAGACACCCACAATCTGGCCGAAGGCGCCGGTGCGGCTCCGCTCGCAGCGCTCGGGCGCGAGTTGCGGGACGGCTCGGTGCGCTATGGCGATACGACCCGTGTCGGCGTGATCCTGTGCGGCGGCAATATCGATCGCGGCTGGGCGGCTCAGGTTCTCGGCGGCGGAACGCCGATACTGGCCTGAGGCTTCTCTTCTTCCCGAGCATAACGATTTGCGGGGGCAGACGCATCGCCCGTCCCGGCAGGACGAAAATCCACCATCGGAGGCTTCATGAGCACAGCCATTACCGTCCCCAAGCCCATACACATGATGATTCGCGTTCTCGACGAGGAGCGGTCGGTCAATTTCTACAGGAAAGCCTTCGGTCTGGAGATTGCCGATCGCTTTCCTTTTGACGGATTCACGCTCGTCTACATGCGTAACGCGTCCAGCGGGTTTGAACTGGAACTGACGATCAATCACGATCGCAAGGAGCCCTATGACCTCGGCGATGGCTACGGACATATCGCCTATGCCGTCGAGGATCTCGACGCCGAGCATGCCCGCTTCGAAAGCGAGGGCCTCAATCCCAATCCCGTCAAGGAATTCCACCGCGACGGCGCCCTCATGGCAAGGTTCTTCTTCGTCCAGGATCCCGACGGCTACAAGATCGAAGTCCTCCAGCGCCACGGTCGCTACGGCTGACCCTCACCGCACCGCCGGCGCGGCGCAATGGGCTCCGCCGGCGGTTTCGCCTGAACCGAGGGCGAGGATCGACGGGGCCGTGAAGGGGTTGGGCGGGGCGCTGACGCCCTGGTCGACGGCGAAGACGATCAACAGGAAAAGACCGACGGCTAAGGCGACGGGGCGGCGGCTCGAGATGATTTTCATGGCTGGCCTCCCCGCTTCGGTGCGCCTTCGAAACCCAGCCGCGCGCGCAGCTTCACACCGAGGATGGAACCGGCGAAGGCGGCGGCGAACCAGACCCAGCCATGCAGGCTGCCTGTCGAGATGCCGCTGAAAAAGGCGCCGACATTGCAGCCGAAGGCAAGCCGGGAGGAGTAGCCGAGCAGCAACCCCGCCACGATCGCCGCGACCCAGGCCATGGCGGGCAGCCGCGCGACCGGCTGATCGAAGCCGCGCCGCCACGAGGCGACGAGCATCGCGCCGGCGATGATGCCGATATTCGTTAGCGAGGTGACATCGGTGAGCAGGCTCTGGCTCACGCGCTCCATATTGGCCGGCGCGCTCCAGAAGGCGGAGCCGGAAAGATCCGCGCCCAGGGCCGCCGCACCCTTCGCCGCCCACAGGCCGAGCCCGTAGACCACGCCCCAGGGCTGGCCGGCAATGACGAGGTTGGCGATCGCGAGCAAGGCGATGAACCCCGCCGCGAGCCAGAGCCGGCGCGGGATGCGGCGATGCTCCGGTTTTGCGCCACGAAGCGCGATGATCGCAACCATAGCGAGCAGCACGAGCGTCAGCGCGAGGCCGCCATAGGCGCCGAAGGCGTCGCCGAACGCGACCACCGGTGCGGTACCGAGCCCGGTCCACCAGTCGAGATGCCAGGCGCCGGCGAAGCTGCCGATGGCGAAGAACGGCAGCGCCACGGCGCCCACCGCATTGCCGCTGCCCGCATTGACGAGCGTACCGGAGCCGCAGCCGAGCACGATCTGCATGGCGATGCCGAAGACGAAGGCGCCGCCGATCATGGCGAAGCCGACCGGGGCATGCGCGCCGATCAGTTCACCGGAATGCGTCTCGATCAGCGGGATCGCGACGATCGCAACCGCGGCGATGGCGATGAGCTGAGCGACGAGCCCCGCCGGTTCGCGCCGCAGGATCAGCGCCCGCCACGGCCCGGCAAAGCCGAAGCGCAAGCCCTCCAGCACGATCCCGAAGCCGAGGCCGACCGCGAGCAGAAGGCCGTAGCGCGCGCCGGCAAAGGCCGCGACGACGATCACCGCGGCGATGCCGGCGAGCACGAGAGCGATGCGCCAGAAGAGGCCGGCGCGCGGGGCGCCGCTCTCGCTGGTCGTGGTAGCAGCCAGGCTCGTCATCGGATCAGAACCAGCTCTTCACGGACATCCAGAGATGCTGGAGGCGGCCCGGGACATTGTCCATCGGCAGACCGGCCTGCGACCAGGCGACGACGGATTCAGGATAGAGCTTCACGTTCTCGATGCCGCCGAGTTCGCTCAGAGCGAACCAGTTCGTCGCGGCCCAATGGCCGGTATTGCAGAAGGAGACCAGCGCCTCGCCGTTATCGAGGCCGTTCTCGGCCACGAGCCGGCGCACGGTCTCTTGCTCGATCACGGCAGGGCCGGAGCCGAACCAGTTCGCATGCGTGAACAGACGCGCCTGCGGCAGCGTCCCCGGACGCGCCGCCGCGCCATGCGCCGTCTCGCCGTTATAGAAAGCCTCCGGACGCGCATCGATCAGCGTGGCGCTGTCTTCGCCATCGACGATGGCGCGGATGTCGTCGCGCGTGGCGATCCAGGCTTCACCCAGGCGGACGGTGATCTCGCTCGGCTGCGGTGCGGGGCTGTCCGTCGCGAGCGCGAGCTCCTCGGCCGTCCAGGCCTCGACGCCGCCATTGAGGATGGCGAGATTGTCGATTCCTGCGGATTTCAAGGTCCAGTAGACACGCGCAGCGGCGCCGAAATCGCTGACGCTGTCACCCTGGTGGATCACCACGACGGGCCGCCCTTCCTCGACACCGAGGCTGCGGAAGAGCTCGGTCAGCTCGGCATCCGTGAGCACCTGCCCCGGATTCTCCGCCGGACCACGCCAGCGCGCATAAGGCGCATGCACGGCGCCGGGGATATGGCCGGCCTCATAGACGCTGACCCCCTCCGACGCCTCGCCCTGACGGATGTCGAGAAGCAGCAGATCGGCGTCGCGCTTGAAAGCGGCGAGTTCCGCCGGGCTGACGAGCGGCGACAGCTGCGGGGCGGCGTGAGCCGGGGCGGCAAATCCATGAATGCCGAAACCGGCGACGACAATACCTGCGCCGAGCGCGGTGAGGGAGCGTTGCATGATGGAAACCTCCTTTTTGCAATCCTTGTGCGGAGATAATCCATAAAATCAGGATTGCAAGTGTATTTTTTTATTTCACATATTTTAGAAGTAATTAAGTTGCCGCCAATCTGCGGCATGGCGGCCATTGACCTCGTCGCCCCCCTGCCCCATTGATCCCGCCATCACCCGACCCGGACCGGCGCCATATTTCCCGTGCATATGGCGATCCGGCTTTTTTGCATGATGAAGAGACCGATGACGCAGGATCCGATCGCCAGAGCCGTGGAAGCCATCGAGACCGGCGCGGGCATCACGCTGGCGAATGCGCCTGACGGCTATGACGCGATCGTGATCGCCCGCATGGCGCGCGCCCTGGCGCCACGCTCGGAAAATCCGGCGGTGCTGGTGCATGTGGCCCGTGACGGCCAGCGGGCGCAGGCCTTCGAGCGCGCCATCGGATTCGTTGATCCGAAGATCCAGGTGATGAATTTCCCCGCCTGGGATTGCCAGCCCTATGATCGCGCCTCGCCGACCGGCAGCATCACCGCGCAGCGCATGACGACGCTGGCGCGGCTGGCGCGCACGCGCTCGTCCGAGGAACGCCCGCGCATTCTCTCGACCACGGTCAACGCCATCCTGCAGCGCACGCCCCCGCGCAAGCGTATCCTGAAGGACACGTTCTCCGCCGCGCCGGGCAATGTCATCACCATGCAGGCCATCGTGGACTGGCTTGAGGTGAACGGCTTCATGCGTACCGGCACGGTCCACGAGACCGGCGAATACGCCGTGCGCGGCGGCATTCTCGATCTCTATGCCCCCGGCCTGCCGGCACCCGTGCGGCTCGATTTCTTCGGTGACACGCTGGAGACGATCCGCGCCTTCGATCCCGAGACGCAGCGTTCCTCGACGAGCCTGCGCTCGCTCAATTTCGTGCCGATCAGCGAGGCGCGGCTGACCACCGAGACGATCAGGCGCTTCAGGCAGGGCTATGCCGCGCAGTTCGGTGCGCCGACGCGCGACGACATGCTCTATGAGGCGGTGAGCGAAGGCCGGCGCTATGCCGGGCTGGAGCACTGGCTGCCGCTGTTCTACGACGAGCTCGGCACGCTGTTCGACTTCATCAAGGGCGCCCCCCTCATCCTCGACGGCCTCGCCGAGGAAGCCGCCGGCGAGCGGCTGACGCAGATCGGCGATTATTACGAGGCCCGCCGCTCCGCGATGGAAACCCCGCAGCCCGGCGTCGCCCCCTATCGCCCGCTGTCGCCGGATGCACTTTATCTCTCGGCGGATGAATGGCAGGCGCAGCGGCGCCAGCGCGCCGGCGGCGTGCTGACCCCCTTCGCCGCGCCGGAGACCGCACAGCGCATCGTTATCGATTGCGGCGCCCGTCAGGGCCGCAGCTTCGCCGCCGAGCGCGAGGCGGAGGGCGCCAACGTCTTCGATGCCGCCGTCACGCATATCCGTGACCTGCAGAATGATGGCCGCAAGGTCATGCTCGCGGCCTGGTCGGAGGGCTCGCGCGAGCGGCTCGAACACGTGCTGGCCGATCACGGGCTGGAGCGCGTCAGGGCGCTGCGCCGGTTCGACGAGGTGGAGGCGCTTTCCAGGACCGAGATCGGCCTCGCGGTCTGGGGCATCGAATCCGGCTTCGAGGCGCGCGATATCGCGGTGATCGGCGAGCAGGACATTCTCGGCGATCGCCTCGTGCGCGCGCGGCGCCGGGGCAAGAAACCGCAGGACGTTCTCACCGAGGTTTCCGCGCTCACCCCGGGCGACGTGATCGTGCATGCCGATCACGGCATCGGGCGCTTCATCGGTCTCAAGACAATCGAGGCCGCCGGCGCGCCGCATGATTGCCTCGAGATCCATTATGCCGGTGGCGATCGCCTGTTCCTGCCGGTGGAGAATATCGAGCTTCTGACGCGCTACGGCTCCGAGGATACCGAGGTTCAGCTCGACAAGCTCGGCGGCGGGGCCTGGCAGGCGCGCAAGGCGAAGATGAAGCAGCGCATCCGCGAGATGGCGGACGGGCTGATCAGGATCGCCGCCGCCCGCGTCATGCGCGAAGCGCCGAAGCTCACGCCGCAGGAGGGCCTCTACGACGAATTCGCCGCGCGCTTCCCGTTCGAGGAGACCGAGGACCAGCTCAACGCCATCGACGCGGTGATGAACGATCTCGCCTCCGGGCGCCCGATGGACCGGCTCGTCTGCGGCGATGTCGGTTTCGGCAAGACCGAGGTCGCGCTGCGTGCCGCCTTCGCCTGCGCCATGGCCGGGCGGCAGGTCGCAGTGGTGGTGCCGACGACGCTTCTCGCGCGTCAGCATTTCAAGACCTTCGAGGAGCGCTTCAAGGGCCTGCCCGTGCAGATCGGCCAGGCCTCGCGCTTCGTCAATTCCGCCGAGCTCAAGCGCGTCAAGGAAGGTATCGCCGACGGTACCGTCGATATCGTCGTGGGCACCCATGCGCTGCTCGGCAAGACGGTGAAATTCCGCGATCTCGGCCTGATCATCGTCGATGAGGAGCAGCATTTCGGGGTCAGTCACAAGGAGCGCCTGAAGGAGCTGCGCGCCGAGGTGCATGTGCTCACGCTCTCGGCCACGCCGATCCCGCGTACCCTGCAACTTGCTCTCACTGGGGTGCGTGAGCTCTCGCTGATCGCGACGCCGCCGGTCGATCGCCTCGCCGTGCGCACTTTCGTCACGCCCTTCGATCCGCTCGCGATCCGCGAGGCGCTCTTGCGCGAGCGCTATCGCGGTGGCCAGGCGTTCTACGTGGCGCCGCGCATCGAGGATCTGAGCGAGGTCAAGGCCTTCCTCGATCGCGAGATACCGGAGGTGAAGGTCGCGGTCGCCCATGGCCAGATGGCTGCGGGCCAGCTTGAGGACGTGATGACGGCGTTCTACGAGGGCAAGTTCGACGTGCTGCTCTCCACCACCATCGTCGAATCGGGCCTCGACATCCCCACCGCCAACACGCTGATCGTGCACCGCGCCGACATGTTCGGCCTCTCCCAGCTCTACCAGTTGCGCGGGCGCGTCGGGCGCTCGAAAACGCGTGCCTATGCGCTGTTCACGATCCCCGAGAACCGCATGCTCACGCCGCAGGCGGAGCGCCGTCTCAAGGTGCTGCAATCGCTCGACACGCTCGGCGCCGGCTTCCAGCTCGCGAGCCACGATCTCGACATTCGCGGCGCCGGCAACCTGCTTGGAGAGGAGCAGTCCGGCCATATCCGCGAGGTGGGCTACGAGCTCTATCAGCAGATGCTGGAAGAGGCCGTCTCCCAGCTCAAGGAGGGCAAGGGCGAGGTGATGGAGGACCAGTGGTCGCCGACTATCGCCATCGGCGCGCCGGTGATGATCCCGGAGAATTACGTCCCCGACCTGCAATTGCGCCTCGACCTCTACCGCCGCCTCGCCGGCATGGAGGATGAGAGCGCCATCGCGGAATTCGGCATCGAGATGGTCGATCGGTTCGGCGAGAAGCCTTCAGAGGTTGATCAGCTCCTGCAGGTCATGCAGATCAAGGTGTTGTGCCGGCGCGCCAATGTCGAGAAGGTCGAGGGCGGGGCCAAGGGCATCACCGTCTCCTTCCGCGACAATTCCTTCGCCGATCCGGCCGGCCTCGTCGCCTATGTCGCCGATCAGGGGCCGACGGCAAAGGTGCGCGCCGACATGAAGATCGTCTTCATGCGCGACGTTGCCGATATCGATCGGCGCTTGAAGACCACCCGTAACATCCTGCGCAGCCTCGTCAGGATCGCCGAGGGCAAGAAGGCGGCGTGAGCCAGCGCGACAGAAGAGGGCGTTGGCCTTTCCGGCAGTTTGCGCCATGCTCGCATCTGGGTGGGGCGGATATGGAGGCAGTAGCGCATGACTGATGAGGTCCCCGGCGTGCGCGAGCATGGAACGTTGCCGTCATTCCGGCAGCATCCGCTGCGCGGGCGCCTGCTGGCGGAGATGCATGCGCGGCCATTCGCGCCGCTCGCGGCGCCGCATCGCGTCATCCATCTCGCCTTCATGACCGATGAGGAAGCGGCAGGCCAGGCGCGGGCACGGCTAGCGCAATGGTGCGAAGCGCGCGGCCTGCCCTTGCCTGCCGAGAGCGCACGCCATCATCGCGCGCAATGCTCCGGCGTCGCCCTGCGCTTCGAAAGTCACGGCGAGTTCACCACCTATACCTGGGAATTTCCCGGCAATGGCGGCGGGGGCAGCGGAGCTGATACGCATGAACCCGCCCCGGATCGTCTTGCGCGTGTCATGGACGGATTGCAGGATCTGCAAGACGATGACAACGGCTGCGGCCTCCTGATGGTCGCCGTGGACCTTACCCTGCATGGCGGCTCGGCTGATCTGAAGAGCGTTTTCGGTGAAACCAATCTCGCCATTGCCGATGTGGAAGGCGGTGCGGCCCGGGTCATCACGGATTTCCGGGCGGACGCGCATGGTTTCGTACGCATCCTTGTCGAGGATCGCGGGCTAAGCCCAGCCCAGGGCGGCGCATTGGTGCAACGGCTTCTGGAAATCGAGACCTATCGCACCATGGCGCTGCTCGGCCTGCCCGAAGCGCAGGCGCTCGCGCCGACGATCCGGCGGATTGAGACCACCCTGCCCGGTCTTCTCGAAGAGATGCGCCACAGCAAGGGTTTTACCGACAATCGTCGGCTACTGGATGCCCTGACCGGGCTCGCCGCTGAACTGGAGAGTGACGCGGCCGCGTCACTGTATCGCTTCGGCGCCACGCGCGCCTATGGCGATCTCGTGCGGCTGCGGCTGGAGGCGATCGCTGAACAAACCGTCACAGGTTATGATTCCTGGTCATCCTTCCTCGACAGGCGGCTTCAGCCGGCAATACGTACCTGCCTGTCGACCGAGGAGCGCCAGGCCAACCTCTCCCGCAAACTGTCTCGGGCCGCGCAGCTTCTGCGCGCACGGGTGGATGTCGAGCTGGAGAGCCAGAACAGCAATCTGCTCCAGACCATGAATGCCCGTGCGCGCACGCAATTGCGGCTTCAGCAGACGGTGGAGGGCCTCTCCGTCGCTGCGATCACCTATTACATCAGCGGCCTTCTGCATCGTGGCCTCACGGGTGCACGCGAGGCAGGTTTGGCCGTCGATCCCACAATCGTGACGGCGGCGGCGATTCCGGTCATCCTGATTGCCCTCGCGCTGCTCGTGCGCCGGATCCGGCACACGCATGATGACGGCTCGGGCTGAGACGATCCGCGTCAGACGTTGATCGGGCCGCTATGCTGATGGAAACCCTTCAGGTCGCGGAAGACCGGGGTGTCGTAATTTTCAGGCACCGGGGCCTCGCCGGTGAGCCAGCGGAACAGGTCGCGATCGGGCACCTCGATCAGCGCTTCGTAGATGTCGAGCTCGGCATCGGTCATCTCGCCGATGCGCGCATCCGCGAACTGGCCCATCAGCAAATCCATCTCGCGGATACCGCGATGCCAGGAGCGGAACAGGATGCGACGACGACGCACGTCAAGATCGGCGCTGGAGCGGGTGGTGCCGGTCATGGGGCAGTCTCCTTGGATCGCGCGGGTGGCGCCACGCATGCATTTGGACGGAAACCCTGCGCGCGCCTTTTGGGCGAAATCGCGCGAAGGCCTCGCCGGGTTCGGTCTGACGGGGTATATAGCTTGCCTGCGTGCGAAAACCAGCCATTCCGATCGAGCGCCAATCCACAGATGTCCCTGCGTCCCGCCATACTCGACCCCTATTTCGCCCCGGCGACGAGCGTGCCGGGCGTCGGGCCCAAGATCGCGCCCCTGATCGACCGGCTCGTCGGTGCCCAGGGCCAGCCGGCGCGGATCGTGGATCTACTCTTTCACATTCCCACCGGCGGGATCGACAGGCGGCTGCGCGGCTCGATCGCCGAGGCCCCCGTCGGCGAGCAGGTGACGCTCGCCGTCACCGTAGTCGATCACCAGCCGGGCCCGCTCAACCGCTCGAAAGCCCCGTATCGCGTCGTCGTCGAGGATGCGACCGGCGATATCGCCCTGATCTTCTTCAACCTGCCCCGCCAGCGCATCCAGGGCCTGTTGCCGGTGGGCGCGCGAAAGATCATCTCCGGCAAGATCGAATTATGGGACGGGCGGCGCCAGATGGTGCATCCCGATCGCATCCTCGATGCCCGCGAGGCCGAAAAGCTGCCCAGCGTCGAACCCGTCTACGGCCAGACCGAGGGCCTGACCTCGCGGTTGATCGCGCGCTTTACCAATGCCGCGCTGGAGCGGGTTCCCGAACTCCCCGAATGGCAGGATTTGGCCTGGATGCAGCGCAACGCCTTCCCGCCGTTCCGCGAGGCGCTCGCAACGCTCCACCGCCCGCCCGACGCCGAGGCGGCGAAGGCCGAGGCGCTGGAGCGCAATCCCGCCCGGCGGCGGCTTGCCTATGACGAGCTCCTCGCCTCCCAGCTCGCCCTCGCCATCGTGCGCTCACGCATGCGCCGCAAGCCTGGACGCACCAATGCGGGTGACGGGCGCCTGGTTGAGGCCTTCACGCAGGCCCTGCCCTTCCCGCTGACGGGTGCGCAGGCGCGGACCGTCAGCGAGATCCGCGAGGACATGGTCTGCGACAAGCGCATGCTGCGGCTGCTCCAGGGTGATGTCGGGGCGGGCAAGACCGTGGTCGGCCTGCTCGCCATGGCAAGCGCCGTGGAGGCCGGCCGGCAGGCGGCGATGATGGCGCCGACGGAAATCCTCGCACGCCAGCATTTCGAGCGCCTCAAACCCATGGTGGAAGCGCAGGGCTTGCGCATCGCGCTCACCACCGGGCGCGACAAGGCAAGCGCACGCCGTGCCGTGCTCGAAGCGCTCGCCGCCGGCAGCATCGACATCGTCATCGGCACGCATG
>Ga0076930_100663_pt1 | contig 28043 bp, 24 predicted proteins | sample HotLakConsoUCCRE_FD_71149 | JGI IMG/M metagenome (GOLD analysis project Ga0076930, IMG submission 71149) | Hypersaline microbial mat communities from Hot Lake, Washington, USA - Hot Lake Consortium UCC-RE (version 3) (version 3) ...
GCGACGAGCATCCCGTGCTGATGGATCTGGCCGATGATCCGGAAGTCCGGGTGCTGGGCATCAATTACAAGGATGGTCCGGAGAACGCGCGGCGCTTTCTCGGGACACTCGGCAATCCCTTCGACAGGGTCGGCGTCGATCCCAATGGTCGTTCAGCCATCGAATGGGGCGTCTACGGCGTACCCGAAACCTTCATCGTCGATGCGGATGGCGTCATCCTGCACAAGCATATCGGCGCGATCACGCCGAGCCAGGTTGAGGGGTTCCTCGCCCAGGTGGAGGCCGCCAAACGCAGCGATACAGCCAGTCGCTGAGCACCCGGTCGAATCCCCAACCCTACCCGCAGACCTAGGCGTCCCGTATCGCCCGGCGCAGCAGAGCCAGCAGCGCGGGCGCATCGTCGAAGAGCGCGGTAACCGGCAGAACGGCGAGATCGTCCAGCTCCGGCAGACGCACGGCGTCTTTTTCCGTGGTCACAAGGGTGAGCCCGCCTTGTGCGGCGCGCTCTTGCAGCCGGGTGATATCCTGCGGACGATAGGAGTGGTGATCCGGGAAGGTCACGCTATCAGCGATATCGATCCCCACCTCCGCCAACGTATCGAAGAATTTCTGTGGACGCCCGATTCCGGCAAAGGCCAGACAGCGGCGGGCGCGCAAAGCGGCAACGGCCTGCGCATCGGGTTCCAGCCGCGCCCGGAATACCGGTAGACCGCGCGCCCGCGCCTCATCTGCAAGCGCATCGCCAGGCGCACCCTTGCCCATGACGATCAACGCGTCAGCGTGTTCCCACTGGCGCGCGAGCGGCGCCCTCAGCGGCCCGGCGGGCAAGCACATCCCGTTCATCACGCCGACGGCGCCATCCACGAGGATCAGCGAGAGATCCTTGGCGAGCGACGGATTCTGGAACCCGTCATCCATGACGATCACGCTCGCGCCGATCTGCCCGGCCTCGTTGGCCCCGGTAGGCCTGTCGCGCGAAACGATCACCGGTGCGCCGCGTGCGAGCAGAAGGGGCTCGTCGCCGACGAGGGTATGACCATGCTGCTGCGGATCGACCTCAACCGGGCCGCGCAGGCGACCGCCATGGCCGCGCGTGAGAAAGGCCGGGCGCTCGCCGATCTCCTCCAGGAGCGCCGCAATCGCCAGCGCGGCGGGCGTCTTGCCGGTCCCGCCGACAGTGAAGTTGCCGATGCAGACCACTGGCAGCGCCGCACGCTCGACGGGACGGCCCATGCGCCAGGCGGTAACGCCGCCATAGAGCCGGGCGACCGGCGCGAGCAGCATTGCCGGAAGACGCGCCGACAGCCCGGTCGCCGGACCGGATCGCCCTCCCTGCCAGAAGGCCGGGGCACGCATCACCGCCGCTCCATCTTCACATCGAGAATATAGGGCTCCACCGCGCGCAAGGTACGCTCAAGCGCGCCGCCGAGCGACTGCACTGCCTCATACCCCGCCCGGGCCATCTCCCGCGTCAGGGCCGTATCGGCGATGAGATCCTCCAGCGCCGCAGCGAGCGCTTTCGCATCGGCCACCGGCAGCGCGCCACCAGCCCGGTCGATCGTGGCGTAGACCTCGGCAAAATTATGAACATGCGGACCGTGCAGGATCGCCGTGCCGAGCTTCGCCGGCTCGATCGGGTTCTGCCCGCCATGCGCGATCAGCGATCCGCCCACGAAGACAAGCGGCGTCAGGCGGTAGAACAGCCCGAGTTCGCCGATCGTATCGGCGATATAGAAATCGACATCACGCTCGGGCTGTTCGCCGAGAGAGCGCCGCGCCGGGTTGAGGGCGGAATCCGTGGCGATTTCCGCCAAGGCCTCACCGCGATGCGGATGGCGCGGCGCGATGATGGTCAGGAGTTTCGGATAGCGCCGGGCGAGCGCGCGATGGATCGCCACCACCATCTCCTCCTCGCCCGGATGCGTGCTCGCCGCCACCCAGACGGGCCGCCCCGCGATCATCCCCTGCAGGGCCGAAACGGTACGCGGGTCGGCGGGAGGCGGCGGCGAATCGAATTTCAGATTGCCTGCCACCACCACATGCGGGGCACCGAGCCGCTGCAGCCGCTCGGCATCGCCCATATTCTGCGCCAGACAGAGGGAAAACCGCGCAAGCAGCGCCTCAGCCAGTTTCGGCAGTCGTGACCAGCGCCGGAACGAGCGTTCGGAAAGGCGTCCGTTGATCAGAATGAGCGGAATCGCACGATATTCGAGCGCGAGAATGGCATTGGGCCAGATCTCGGATTCAGCGAAGAGCGCGATATCAGGTTGCCAGTAATCGAGGAAACGGCGCATGTAGCGCGGCACGTCGATGGGCACGAACTGGTGGATGGCGCCGGGCGGCAACCGCTTGGCGATGATCTCGGCGGAGGTGCGTGTGCCGGAGGTCACCAGCACCGTGACTCCACGCCGGCTCAGCCGCTCGATCAGCGGCAGGATCGCCATGGTCTCGCCGATACTGGCCCCGTGAAGCCAGGCGAGATGCCCCGGCGGGCGCTCTCGCCCGGCAATGCCACGCCGCTCCCGCATGCGCTCGGGATCTTCCTTGCCCTTGCGTCGGCGCGCCATCAGGATGGCGGCAGCTGCCGGCTCCAGCGCGGCGAGGCCGTAATGATAAAGGCGGAGCAGCAAGGGCATGTCGGGCCTGGACGGGGCACGCATCACGGCGCCTCCGCCGTCTGGCTCGGCCCCGGAGACTTGGCCCCGGGATCCGACGAGCCGATCAGGGCATAGGCGCGGGCATGCACCGCATCGAGACCTTCCTCGACCTGCTTGCGATAACGCTCCGCACTCTCGGCGTCGAGCTCGCGCGGTACCGTGATCGGATCGCCGAGCACCATCGCCCCTTTCGAAAAGGGCAAGCCGATCGAGGCCTTGTCCCAGCTGTCGAAGTCTTTGCGACGACTGGCCACCACGGCGACCGGCACGATCGGGCGCCGGGACAGGCGCGCCAGAGTGATGATCCCCTCCCCCGCCCGCCGAGAGACCTTCGGCACATCGGCCGTCATCACGACCATCTCCCCGGCGTCGAGCGCCTTCAGCATCCCGCGCAGGGCAGCGGCACCCCCTTTTTCACGAAGGCGTCCACGCCCGCGATCACCGGAGCCGCGAATCGCCCGGATGCCGAGATAGCGCAGGGCGATGGCATTCAGCTCGCCGTCACCGGAGCGCGAAACGAGGCTCGCAGCCCTGTCCTGCGGACGCCTGGCGAAGTGAATCATGAAATGCTGACCATGCCACATCGCAGCGATGACCGGCATCTGCGGACCGATCCGGTCATAGGCGTCGGCGGGCTCCATCACGAAGCGACCGGTGCGCCGCACAAGGCCGAGATAGCCCGCGAGCAGGAAACCGATGGCCTCCTGAACGGGCCGGGAGCGACCGAGACGTTTCAGCAATCCCATCGCCGCCGCCTGAAAGCTCAGCTCTGCGGAGGATCGAGGAGGCGATGCAGATGCACGATGAAATAACGCATTTGCGCGTTGTCCACCGTCGATTGCGCCTTCGCCTTCCACGCGGCATAGGCGCTGGCATAATCGGGAAAGATGCCGACGATGTCGAGGGCATCGAGATCATGAAACTGCACTTCCTCGACACCGGTGAGTTCGCCGCCGAAAACGAGATGCAGCAGTTGTTTCCTGGTCGTGGTCACTTCGCTCATGGGACAATCCACGAATTGGGAGGACAGATGACACGCGCCGTCGGCGGTTACACCGCACGGGAGCGCTTCGCGGGCTCCGTCATGGCCTCAATCAATTGAGGATGCAAGACTGATGAGGCTGCAAACAGCTCGGAATGAACCGGTTCGGAGGCATTATAGCGCGGATCATGTCCCCCGAAGTCCGTGATCACACCGCCGGCCTCGCGCAGGATCAGATCCGCTGCAGCGAGATCCCAGTCGCGGGCATTGCGCGAGACCAGCGCGATATCCACATCGCCGGCCGCAACCCGGGCGAGGCGCAAGGCGAGAGACGGGATCTTCGGCAGCGCCGTCATGCCGCCGACCCGGCGCATGGCCGCATCAATCATCGGCTGTGGGCCGGAAACGCGGGCCTGCTTCACATGCTCCTGAGGCGACACCCTGATCGGAACACCGTTGGCGAAGGCCCCGCCCCCGGCGCGCGCCTCGTAGAGCGTATCGAGCGCCGGCCCGTGCACGATGCCCAGAACCGGCATGTCGTCGATCAGGAGCGCGATCGCCACCGACCAGTCGCGATGGCCGGATAGAAAGGCGCGGGTACCGTCGATCGGATCAACGATCCAGACCAGTTTCGAGCCGATCCGGTTATGGTTGTCCGCTGTCTCCTCGGATAGCCAGGCGGCCTCGGGCAGCATTTCGGACAAGCGAATCTTGAGGAAGGTATCGACTGCGACATCCGCCTCGGTGACCGGAGAACCACCGTCCTTCGACCAGATCCGCGCGCTCGTCTTCTCGCCGGGTCGGAAATAGCGCTGCGCCATCTCACCGGCCTCGCGTGCAACCGCGCGCAGGGGATCGGCAAGAACATTGATCTGGTTTATCGTGAGCGACATTCGAGCCTGTTGCAGCGCCAAAACCGCGAAGGCACCATTCTTAGTCCGATTCGGCTAAGCAATGGCTAATTCCATCCGGCGGCTGGAGCGATCTGGCATGGTTATGCACATCTGTTTCACGAGAAGATGGGATGGCGCCCCCGATTGTTCAAGCACGGGGATGCGCGGGTGGGCGTCGCAGCCTATCCTGCCATGGTGATTCGTGAAGCCTTGCGGGAAGCGATGCAGCCCCATTCGAACATCCGACATGCCGAGACTGCGGATCCGGAAGCCCGGCATCCGGTCGTTCGCCGGCTCGACCCGGTCCTGATCGACCGCATCGCCGCCGGCGAGGTGGTGGAGCGGCCGGCAGCTGCGGTGAAGGAACTGGTCGAGAACGCCATTGATGCCGGCGCCCGGGCCATCTCCGTCGAGATTACCGATGGCGGACGCCGCCTGATCCGGGTCACGGATGACGGCTGCGGCATGCACGCGCAGGATCTCGCCCTCGCAGTGGAGCGCCACGCCACGTCCAAACTGCCCGGCGGCGATCTTTCCGACATCCGCACGCTCGGTTTCCGTGGAGAAGCCCTGCCCTCGATCGCCGCCGTCAGCCGCCTGACGATCACCTCCCGCCCGCCCGGCGCGGAGAACGGCCTGTCAATGCGCGTCGATGCCGGTCTCAGGCAACCCGTCATGCCCGCCCCGGCCATGACGGGGACGCGTATCGAGGTGGCGGACCTGTTCATGGCCACACCGGCGCGGCTGAAGTTCCTCAAGAGCGACCGCGCCGAGGCTCAGGCCGTCGCGGAAGTTGTGCGCCGCCTCGCTGTCGCGCATCCACAGATCCGCTTCTCTCTTACGGGCGAGCACCTTACCGATTTCTCCTGGCCTGCGGAAGAGCCGGGTCAGGAGGGCCTCGCTCGCCGGCTGGCACGGGTCCTCGGTCGGGATTTTCCCGAAAACGCCATCAGCATTGACGCCGCCCGCGAGGGCTTTGCCCTGCGCGGCGCGATCGGGCTGCCTACCTTCCACCGCGGAACGGGCGCACATGTGCATTTCGTCGTCAACGGGCGCCCCGTCCGCGACAAGCTGCTGCTCTCCGCCGTGCGCGGCGGCTATGCCGACGTGATGGCCTCGGACCGGCATCCGGTCCTGGCCCTGTTCATCGATTGCGACCCGGCCATCGTCGATGTCAACGTCCATCCGGCCAAGACCGAGGTGCGTTTCCGGGAGCCGGGGCTGATCCGCTCGCTCGTCGTCTCCGCCATTCGCGACGCGCTGGCGCGGGCCGGGCACCGTTCGGCGACGACGGGTGGCGCGGGGATGATGGCGGCGATGCAGGCTCATTCCGGCGCGGCGCGCCATGGCTGGAGCAGCGGTAAGTCGCATGCGTCCCGCCCCGCCTCCTGGCCCGCGCGCTGGCAAGCCCCGCTCGGACACGGGCATCCACCCGGAGAGGAAGCCCAGGAGGGCACGGCACCGTTCGGTGACGGCGGAACATACCACGCAGGCTTCGGCGAGACTGCACAAACCGCCTTCGAGGCCTTTCCGCCTTCCGCCGATGCACGCGCCGACGATATCCCACACGATCCGGAGCGACTCGATCATCCCCTCGGCGCAGCGAGAGCGCAATTGCACGAAACCTATATCGTCGCGCAAACCCGCGAGGGCATCGTCATCGTCGATCAGCATGCCGCCCATGAGCGCCTCGTCTATGAGCGGCTCAAACGCGAGCGCGAACAGGCGGGAATCGCCCGGCAGCTTCTGCTCATTCCCGAGATCGTCGAGCTCGATCCGCTCGATGCCGCGCGTGTCACGGAGGCGGCCCCGGATCTCGAGAGCCTCGGGCTGGGGATCGAACCGTTCGGGCCCGGAGCCGTCGCCATACGGGAGGTGCCCGCCGCGCTTGCGGATGGTGACATGCGCGCGCTTTTGCGTGATGTCGCCGACGCGCTCGCGGAAACCGGCGAGGCCGCCCCCCTCGCCCGCCGGCTCGACGCCGTGCTCTCGCGCATCTCCTGCCACGGCTCCATCCGCGCCGGGAGACGCCTGCGTGCCGCAGAAATGGATGCGCTGCTGCGAGAGATGGAAGCGACCCCGCTTTCCGGCCAGTGCAACCATGGCCGCCCGACCTATGTGAGCCTCGATCTGGCCGATATCGAGAAGCTGTTCGGGCGGCGGTGACGGCACCATGCCGCCTCAGCGATCACGCTCCTTCCCGACAAGCCCGTCGAGCTTGACGCCCTCGCGCACAAGCACGGCGAAGATCAGCCCGCCCAGCGCATTACCGCCGAGGATCGTGCCGAGAACGACGGTAGCCCGCGGCCAGCCCATGGGGAAATCCGCCATGATTCCGACGAACAGGGCAATCGATGTCGTGACGGCGTGGTGCAGGCCGAGCGCGCCTATCACCACGCCGATCAGGCAGATGAAGAGAAACTGGCTGGTCGTGTCGCGCCCGCCCGCGATCAGCCAGGAGAGCAGCCCCATCAGCCAGCCGGTGAGCAAGGCGCTCGCCATGATCACGCCGAGGGAATAACGCCCGAGATATTCGGCGAAACGGACGAAATCATCGAGGCTGGCAATCTTCAGCGCCGGGGCGATGGTGGCGATGAAGATCGCCAGCACGAAGCCACCGGTGAGATTGCCGGCCAGCACCAGCCCCCAGAGCCGCATCAGGGTCCTGACGCGGTTTTCTCCCGTCAGAACCGGGAAGGTCGCGATCGTGGAATATTCCGTATAGAGATCCGTATGCCCCAGGATGGCGATGACGAAACCCACTGCGTAGGCGCAGCCGAAGAGCAGTCGCTGCAACGGCTCCCCCGTCACCTCGCCATAGGCGCCGACGATCATCCCGAGCAGCAGCACGCTGATGCCGGCGCACATCCCGGCGATCACGCCCGAGGAAAACAGCGCCATGGCGGGACGCGCCAATTCCGCCATGGCATCCTCGTGCTCGGAATCGAACATGGCGCGATAGGAAGTCAGCGCCTCTCGCGGAGGATGCGCGTCGGGTCCGTCGCCGTTGTCGAAGCGGTTCATGCCATCTCCATCGCCGTCATCAGGGCCCCGACCGGTCTCCCTCCCCCCACGAGGGATCAAGGGTGGGATGAACCCGGGTGCAAGAGCATCAACCTCGATCGTCAACGCCGGCCATCTCCATACATCACCCGTCACCCTGCCGCAAAACCGTAGGCGCGAGGCGGCCCGAACGGGATCGGCACCAGCGCGCGGCAGGGAGCCTTGCGCGTGGGGCCTTGCGGGAATATCCATGCCACCGGCTTGGAAGCCGCAACCGGGTCGCGCATCGCCAGCGATGCAGCAATGACAACGACGCGGCAGCGACAGGGAGGGCATGCATGCCCGCGACGACGCCGCCGCATGGCGAGGCGAGCATGGCCGCGCTGATCGGCCGGATCCTGCTGCCCTTCGGCATCGCCTATTTCTTCAGTTTCCTCTACCGCACCGTCAATGCCGTCGCCGGGCCGGAAATTGCGGCCTCGCTCGCGCTCACCCCGGGCGATCTCGGCCTTGTCACCAGCGCCTATTTCCTCACCTTCGCGCTGTTCCAGGTGCCGCTCGGCATCCTGCTAGATCGCTATGGCCCGCGTTTGGTCGAAGCCGCCCTGCTGCTCGTCGCCGGCGGGGGTGCACTCGTCTTTGCCATGGCGGATTCGATCGCGGCGCTCACCATCGGGCGCGGATTGATCGGGCTCGGCGTCTCGGCCTGCCTGATGGCGGCGCTGAAGGCCAATGTGCAATGGTTTCCCGCCGCGCGGTTGCCGCTGGCCAACGGCATCATCCTGTCGATGGGAGGGCTTGGCGCCATCGCCGCCACGACGCCGGTGCAGATCGCCCTGACACAGACGGACTGGCGCATGATCTTCATTGCCCTCGCGGCGATGACGGTCGCGGTCGCCGTTCTGCTCTTCGCGGTGGGGCCGCGTCACACGAAAACGGGCGTACCCGAGAGCTGGGGTGAGGCCATTCGCGGAGCGGGGCGTGTCTTCCTCTCACCGGTCTTCCTGCGCATCGCACCGCTCGTGGTGATCGGCCAAGCGACGTTTCTGGCCTATCACGGGCTATGGGCCGCGATCTGGATGCGTGATGTCGAAGGCGTGCCGGCTGCGAACGTGGCCGCCATTCTTGGCATCGCGACGACCGGCATCATCTTCGGCTCTCTGGGGACCGGGTTGATCGCCGACCGGCTGCGCCAGCGCGGCGTGCCGGTACTGCACACGGCTCTGGGCTTTTCCTTGTGTTTCATCGCGGTGCAGGCCGCTCTCGTCTTCGGGCTCCCCCTGCCCGGCATCATCCTGTGGACGGCCTTCGCCTTTTTCGGCTTGAGCACCATGCTCTATTACGCCGTGCTCAACGCCGCCTTCCCGCCGGAACTGGGCGGGCGCGTCTCGACGGCGGTCAACATGCTCGTCTTCTCCACCGCCTTCGTGCTGCAATGGCTGGTCGGCATGCTGCTCGAACCCTGGGATGGGGCGGAACGCGTCCTCGCGCACCGCGCCATCTTCGGCACGCTGGCCGGGTTGCAATTCCTCGCGCTCTTCATCCTCCCGCGCCGGGTCGCCACGCGCGACGATCCGAAGGCGGAAGAAAGGCAAGGCTGACGCCCATGCCGCACCGCCCCCTCCCTTAGGGAAGAGATCAAGGGTGCGGTGACGCGCGTGCGGATAGTTCAACCCCGGCGGCCGCTAGCCCCCAGCCGCCGACACCATGCGCAGCCGCTTTCAGCCGCCGAGGCGCTTCTTGCGCTGTGCGAGCGTGCGCAGGCGCAGGGCATTGAGCTTGATGAAGCCTTCCGCGTCGCGGTGGTCATAGGCGACGGCGCCTTCCTCGAAGGTCACCAGATCCTGATCGTAGAGCGAGAACGGGCTGGTGCGGCCGATGACGATGACGTTGCCCTTGTAGAGCTTGAGGCGGACCTCGCCGGTGACGAATTCCTGGCTCTTGTCGATCAGGCCCTGCAGCAATTCGCGCTCGGGGGAGAACCAGAAGCCGTTATAGATCAGCTCCGCATAGCGCGGCATCAGCTCATCCTTGAGGTGCGCCGCGCCGCGATCGAGGGTGATCGATTCGATGGCGCGATGCGCCGTGATCAGGATCGTGCCGCCGGGCGTCTCGTACATGCCCCGGCTCTTCATGCCGACGAAGCGGTTCTCGACCAGATCGAGTCGCCCGATGCCGTTCTCGCGGCCGAGCTGGTTCAGGTGTTCCAGCATGCTGGCGGGGGAGAGCTTCTCGCCGTCGATGGAGACGGGATCGCCCTCCTCGAAGCCGATGGTGATCACAGTCGGCTCATCGGGCGCCTCTTCAGGGCCGATCGTGCGCGAATAGACGTAATCGGGCACCTCGTCGGCGGGATCTTCCAGCACCTTGCCCTCGGAGGAGGTGTGCAGGAGATTGGCATCGACCGAGAAGGGCGCCTCGCCGCGCTTGTCCTTCGCGATCGGAATCTGGTGCTGCTCGGCGAATTCGATCAGCTTCGTGCGCGACAGAAGGTCCCATTCGCGCCAGGGCGCGATCACCGTGACATCGGGCTTGAGCGCGTAATAGGCGAGCTCGAAGCGCACCTGGTCGTTGCCCTTGCCGGTGGCGCCGTGGGCCACCGCATCGGCGCCGACCTTCTCGGCGATCTCGATCTGCTTCTTCGAGATCAGCGGGCGGGCGATGGAGGTGCCGAGCAGATAGACGCCCTCGTATTCCGCATTGGCGCGAAACATCGGGAAGACGTAATCACGCACGAATTCCTCGCGCAGATCCTCGATGAAGATGTTCTCTTCCTTGATGCCGAGCAGCAGCGCCTTCTGGCGCGCGGGCTCGAGCTCCTCGCCCTGGCCGAGATCGGCGGTGAAGGTCACCACCTCGCAGCCATAGGTCGTCTGCAGCCATTTCAGGATGATCGAGGTGTCGAGGCCGCCGGAATAGGCCAGCACCACTTTCTTCACGCGCTTGTCGGTCATGGACGGTCTCGAACTTGTTTTCGCCGAATTACATCGGGAGGGGTGATGGCTGTGTTTATAAGCACAAGCGGCCCGGACGCAACCGCGAAGGACGCAACCCGCTTGCGGGTTTCGCCGTTAGCCTTCACCCTGTGCAGATCGATTCGAAGGATGCCCTCATGGCGCGCGCTCCGGTCATCGAATTCTGGTACGAATTCGCCTCGACCTATTCCTACCTCTCTGCCATGCGCCTCGAGGAGGCTGCACGCGAGGCCGGCGTCGTCGTGCGCTGGCGCCCGTTTCTGCTCGGGCCGATCTTTTCCACGCAGGGCTGGAACACCTCGCCGTTCAATCTCTACCCCGCCAAGGGGCGCTACATGTGGCGCGACATGGCACGCGAGGCTGCCCGGATCGGCCTGCCGCTGGTCAAGCCCGCCCCCTTTCCCCAGAACAGCCTGACGGCGACACGGGTGGCGCTCCTCGGCGCGGACGAGCCGTGGGGGCCTCAATTCACCCGTGCCGTCTATCGCACAGAATTCGGCGAAGGCCGCTCCATCGAGGAGCCCTCCGCCGTGCGCGCCATTCTGGAGACCTGCGGCCTCGATCCGGATGTGATCATGAAGGCGGCCACAGGTGAAGCCAACAAGACCCGCCTGCGCGCCCTCACGGAAGAAGCCCGCTCGCGCCATATCTTCGGCGCTCCGACCTTCTTTGATGAGGATGGCGAAATGTTCTGGGGCAATGATCGCCTGGAAGCGGCTTTGGCCTGGGCGACGGGGGAACGACCGGGCGATTTGCGTTGAAAGCCACAACACCCTTAGTTGTATTTTGGTTTCATGGCAGCATTTTTTGTCGGATGAGCGACGGTTTAACCTGAAATTCACGAGCCTACCGCAGCGTGAAGGAGCCTCTCGGCGGGCACTTTACGGAGTTTCCTTTGGCTCGAACCCGAACCGACAAGCGAATGACCTGGCGCGGCCGTCCGCTGCAACCGACGACGCTTCCGGTCATGATCGCCCTGGTACTGATCCTTGCGACCTGGGTTTTCGCGGAGCATCAGAGCCGTGTCGTTGCCGAGCAGAACATGCGCGCCCAGGTGCTCGACAAGGTCAGCGTGATCCGCGCCAAGCTCGAGGGCAGCATCAATGCCAATATCCAGCTCGTGCGCGGCCTGGTCTCGGTGATCAAGAGCGAACCCGACCTCGACCAGGCCCGTTTCGAACATCTTGCCAAGGGTCTCATCCGCGGCGACAACCAGTTGCGCAATATCGCGCTCGCGCCCGATCTCGTCGTGAACATGGTCTACCCGCTCGCCGGCAACAGAGCCGCCCTCGGTCTCGATTACCGTGAAGCGGGACCGCAACGTGATCCGGCCCTGCGCGTTCGGGATACGGGTCGGCTGATCCTCGCGGGACCGGTCGATCTGGTCCAGGGCGGAACGGGCTTCGTTGGCCGTTTCCCGATTTTCGTGCCTGACGAGGACGGCGAGGATCGCTTCTGGGGCCTTGCAGCTGCGGTGATCGACGCCGACAAGCTCTACTGGCAGACCGGCTTGTGGAGCAGCGATCTCAAAATCGCCCTGCTGGGGCGAGACGGTCGGCCCGACAGCAACCATGTCTCCTTCGGCGATCCCGCGATTCTCGATGCGGACCCCGTCATCGTCGATGTCACCCTTCCCGAGGGGACCTGGCGCCTCGCCGCCGCTCCCCGCGGCGGCTGGAAACACGATGCCGCCAGTATCTGGGCGCTACGGATCATCATCGCGGTCGCCGGCGCGATCCTGATCCTGCCGATCTGGTTCGCCGGGCGCCTGATGGGGGAGCGTCAGGCAAACCTGCAGGCTCTCGCGCGTCGCGAGGAGGATATGCGCCTTCTCTCACAGAGGCTCGAGCTGGCGCTTACAGCTTCCGAAATCGGGATCTGGGAGCTCGACCTGCTCACCAGCGAGTTGATCTGGGATGACCGGATGCACGAGCTCTACGACGTGGAGCCCGGTACGGCACGCCATGTCGACACCTGGCGCGAGCGTCTTCATCCGGATGATCTGGGGGGGGCTGTAGAGGAACTGCGCCGGAGCATCGAGGAGAGCGGACGTTATGAGACCGAATTCCGTATCATCACACGCAGCGGGGAAGTCCGCTGGATCCGCGCCATCGCAACGATCCAGACCGATGCAGACGGGCTGCGCAGGCTCGTCGGCGTCAACTGGAACGTCTCACGCGATCATGCGCTGACCGAAGACATCACCCGCGCCAAGGAACTCGCCGAGGCACGCAGCCGCGCCCTGGAGCAGGCGAAGGAACGCATCGAATTCAACGCCCTGCATGATTCACTGACGGGGCTGCCGAACCGCCGCTATCTCGACCGGGTCCTGCTCGGTACCGCCGAACCGGTGCTCTCGCACCTTCCCGGCGGCGAGGGGCCGGATCCGGCCAGCGCCGGCGAAACAAGGCTGGCGCTGCTTCATGTGGATCTCGACCGCTTCAAGCAGATCAACGACACGCTGGGACACGCAGCCGGCGACGCCATGCTCGTCCATGCGGCCGGGATCCTGCGTGCGGAAGCTGATTCCGACATGTTCGTGGCGCGCGTCGGCGGCGATGAATTCGTGGTCTTCTGCACCGGACGCGACGAGGCCGCCCTGGCCGCACTCGCGGGACGGATCGTCGAGGCCATGCGCCGACCGGTCGTCTTCGAGGGGCATGAATGCCGTTTCGGGGTCAGCATCGGCATCGCGCACGGCGCGCGCTGTGTGGGCGGTGACGAATCTGTTGGCAAGCGGCTGCTCGTCAACGCCGATATCGCTCTCTATCGCGCCAAGAAGCGCGGTCGCGACCGTTTCGAATTCTTCACGGAGGCGTTGCAGGCGGAAATCGTCGAGACCAAGAAACTCGCCGACGACATTCTGCGCGGGCTGGAAAGCCACGAATTCGAAGCCTTCTACCAGCCACAATTCGACGCGCGCAGCCGGGATATCGTCGGAGTCGAGGCGCTGGTGCGCTGGCGTCATCCCAGACTCGGCCTGCTGACGCCGGAACGGTTCATGCGTGTGGCCGAGGAACTCAACGTGGTCAGCGCGATCGATCGCCTTGTACTCGAACAGGGCCTGCGCGATCACGCCGCATGGCGCGCGGCGGGGCTCACCATTCCGACCCTCTCGGTCAATGTATCGGCCCGGCGCCTGCATGACGAAGAACTGATCGCCCAATTGCGCAGTATGAACATCGAGCCGGGCATCGTTGCTTTCGAGCTGGTCGAATCGATCTTCCTTGACGAAGAGGACGAGGTTGCGATGGCCAATATCGATGCGATCAAGCAGCTGGGCATTGATGTCGAGATCGATGATTTCGGCACCGGCTACGCCTCGATCGTCAGCCTGATGAAGCTTCAGCCCGCGCGCCTCAAGATCGACCGGCAATTCATCGCGCCGATCATGGAGTCTTCGCGGCAACGACGGCTGGTACGCTCGATTATCGATATCGGCCAGTCACTCGGCATCGGCATCGTCGCAGAGGGCGTCGAGAGCATGGATCATGCCACCGCTTTGGAGCGGATGGGCTGCGACATCCTCCAGGGGTACGCCTTTGCACGTCCGATGAGCGCGCAGACGCTCGAAACCTTCGTGCGCGGGCAGCAATGGAAGAGCGCCTCCCGTGGGGACCCGGTCGAGCGGCGTGATCCGGCCCGTGAACGCCTTCAACGCGCCGCACGCGCCTGAAGCCGGCGGAGGCTACCGCGCGGCCTCGGGCACACGATAGAGCCGTTTCGCATCCTCCCGAAAGGCGCGGCGCGATGTCTCGCGATCATAGAACATGTGGCCGCCGCCATAGGTGCGCAGGCGCAGGCGCTCTTCACCTGTAAACGGGCGCAACTGGCGAAGCAGCAATGCAGTTTCGAAATAGGGTGTGACGAGATCGGTAAGCCCGTGCACCACGAGAACGTCGAAAAACTCGTCGAGCGCCATAACGCGGCGCAACGCACCCAGCGCCTCCGGCTGTCCGCGCCCGCCTCCCCAGTTCCAGGCACGGTTGACATCATCATTGAGCAGAACGTAGCGCCGCTGGGGCATCCATGCGAGTTTCTCGCGGTAGAGGCCCAACATCGCCCGGGTGAGAGGCGGCGTCAGTGCGTCGAGGACCGGATCCGACGCCCGTGCGAAGGCGGCTTCGGGCGCGGGATGGTCAGCTGTCACACCGGCATCGTAGAGGCTCGCAATACGCCCGTTTTCCCGCTCGATTTCCCGGACGAAGGTCCGCATGTCGATCCGGCCCTTAAATCGCGCCACCAAGGCCTCGTCGAGTCCGGTATGATGCGCGACATTCTCGATGAGCCGCGCCACGGCCTCGTCATCCCCGAGACCACGCAGCATGTCCGCGAGGAATTCGCCCGTGGCATACGCCTCGACAGCCGCAAGGTCATCTCGAGACACGGCACCGTCACGTTCGCGAGCCGCCGCCGCCGCCGCCGCCGCCAGCGATGGCAAGAGCGACACGTGCGACAAGGGGGCATAGGCGGAGGAATCGCGCCAGCCGAAATCGAGTACGGGCGAGACCAGGGTCATGCCGGAGAGGGCGATGCCGTTCTCGCTCTGCAAACGCTCGGCGAGCAAGGGACCGCGAAAGCCGCCATAGCTCTCGCCGACGAAATAGACCGGGGAATCGACACGCCCGTGAAGGACGAGCCAGTCGAGGATGAAATCGGCCAGAGCCGCGATGTCGCCCTCCACCGAGAGAAATTCCTCACGGCGATCCTGATCGTTCTCGACGAGACGGCTGAAGCCGGTGCCGACTGGATCAACGAAAACCAGATCCGTGAAGTCGAGCCAGGTTTCGGCGTTGTCTTCCAGTGCAATACCCTGTGACGGGCTGATGGCTTCGCCGCTCATCGGCAGCCGCCACGGACCGAGCGCCCCGATATGCAGATAGGCCGATGCCGCACCGGGGCCGCCATTCACCGCAAAGGTGACGGGGCGAGCCGCGCCTCGCGCGCCCTCCCCTTCATCCATCTCATCATTGAGCAGGTAGGCGACGAAACCGATTTCGGCGCGCTCCTCACCGCGATCCTCCGCAAGGGTGATCGCGCCGGCGCGGGCTTCGAATTTCAGCGTCTCATCATATTGCTCGATCTGGTGCCTCGTGATCGCAACCGCCGGCAAAGGTCCAGGCGTACGTGCCGTCATGGCCTCCGAGGCGGACAAGACGGTGACCGGATGCAGGCCGGCAGCCCATGACAGCGCCAGCAAGGCGAGGAGCGCCGGCATCGCCACAGTGTGACGGATCCGGCACAATCTTCTCACGATGAATGCCATGAAGCCCGCTCCTCTCGCTTGCCGCAATGATCCTGCACCGCAAGTGTGGAGTGAGGAGGGGAATGCGGCAAGACTCATCTGGCGCGGCTTATGCGGCGAGGGGCAGTCCGACGGCCACCCTCCGGGCTCGGTCTGCCGAAAGATAGCGCCGCGACCGGCGCTCCCCTCACCCGAAACGGCGTACGATCAGCGTGTGCGGCAAGAGCGCCACGATGGTCGCCAGAACCAGAGCCGCGCCCTCGGTCGGCGTCATCGGCCAGGCCGGCCAGTCGCCGAAGAGCATCACTCCACTCCAGGCCGGCGAGAGCAGGACGAGGCCGGCGAAGACGAAGGCCAGATAACGCCGGAATGCGATACCGATGAAGCGCCAGCCGCGCCGAAAGGCCAGCCGCACACCGATGATCCCCAGCCCCGTCACGAGACTGAAAGGGATCGCGGCAACGGCGACGCCGAATGGAAACGCGACAGCGATCGGAAGGCCTTCGACGAAGACCAAACCGCCGACCACGAAGGCCGAGCGCGCCACCATCCCGCCGAAAGAAGGGTAGATTGATACCGCCAGCAAGGCCGCGACCGCAAGCGGAGCGGTCACAAAACGCGCCAGAGCCAGTTCACTGGGTTCGGCGAGCGCGACGACGACAATGCGTGCCACCCCGTAGACGATCAGAAACAGCAGGGGCGCGAAGGCGTCGAAGAAGAAGCCGTGCAGGACAGGCGCGAAGGCGCCCGCCTGAATCTCGTAACGACTGATCTCGAACACGACGACGAGCGCCGCCGCAACGGTCGCGATGGCGAGGGGTATGAACGCGACGACGTTCCGTCTGGCCTGGCTTTCCGAAATGCCGTCCTCCCCTGCTCGCTTCACCCGCAGGATACATCGACCGCGATGCGCTCAGCCCAATGAGCCGCAGAAACGCTGGATGCGACCGCAAGCGTCCTCGAGTACCTTGTTCGAGGTTGCATAGGATATACGCAGATTCGGTCCGAGTCCGAAAGCCGAGCCGTGCACTGCTGCCACGCCCTCGGCGGCGAGCAGCTCGGAAACGAAATCCTCATCCGTCTCGATCACCTTGCCGCCCGGCGTGCGCTTGCCGATCGCCTCGGCGCAGGAAGGATAGACGTAGAAGGCGCCTTCCGGCATCGGGCATTTCAGATATTTTGTCTGATTGAGCATCGAGACGACAAGCTCCCGGCGCTCGGCGAAGGCCTTGCGGAAGACGTCGAGATGCGCCTGCGTCCCGTCCAGCGCCTCGACGGCAGCCCATTGCGAGATCGAGGCGGCTCCCGAAGTCTGCTGGCCCTGCACGAAATCCATGGCCTTGATCAGCTTCTCCGGCCCCGCCGCATAGCCGATACGCCAGCCCGTCATGGCATAGGCCTTGGAGACGCCGTTCATGGTCAGCGTGCGCTCGTAGAGATTGGGCTCCACCTGGGCGGGGGTGACGAACTTGAAATCGTCGTAGACGAGATGCTCGTACATGTCGTCAGTCAGCACCCAGACATGCGGATGGCGCATCAGCACGTCGGTGATCACCTTCATCTCGTCCCAGCTATAGGCCGCGCCCGAGGGGTTCGAGGGCGAGTTGAGGATAATCCACTTCGTCTTCGGCGTGATGGCGCGCTCAAGCGGCTCGGCCTGGAGCTTGAAGTTGTCGTTCATGGTCGTATCGACGAAGACCGGCGTGCCGCCGCACAACCCCACCATCTCCGGGTATGAGACCCAGTAGGGACGCGGGATGATCACCTCGTCGCCGGGATTGAGCGTGGCCAGCAGAGCGTTGTAGATCACCTGCTTGCCGCCCGTGCCGACGATGGTCTGCGCGGGCTTGTAGTCGAGATCGTTCTCGCGCTTGAACTTCTTCGCGATCGCCTCGCGCAGGGGCACGATGCCGGAGACGGGTGTGTATTTCGTCTCGCCGCGCCGGATCGCCGCGATGGCGGCTTCCTTGATGTTCTCGGGCGTGTCGAAATCGGGCTCGCCGACCGAGAGGCTGATGACGTCGATCCCCTCCGCCTTCAGCTCACGCGCCTTCTGCGTGATGACGATGGTGGCGGAAGGCTTGATGCGCGACAGCGCGTCCGACAGAAAACCCATATTCTCCTCCAGTGACGGCCTGCGCTGGCACCATTTGCCACAGCCGCGAATATTTCGGCGAACCTAATCCCCGCTCCGGCGGCAAGCAAGTTGAAACCGGCGCACTCCACCTGCGGGAAATCCCCGCTGGCGGCGGCAGGCGCCTCGCGTGCGGACCCTGCCGTGTCGCGCCTCGTTCGACCGAATCGACGCGTCGCCCGCATCCTCTCGCACGGATGTGAAGCAGGCGCCGTTCATGAGGGTTGTCTTGCACGGCGCCGTCGTCTAGCGATTTCAAGACCTCTCAACCGGATGCGGCATGCCACTCGTCGAACGATATATCCTGAAGATCGCACTCACCGCCTTTCTCGTCTGCCTGCTCGGTTTGACGGCGGTAATCTGGATCACACAGGCCCTGCGCGAACTCGACCTGATGACGGGTCAGGGGCAAACCCTGGTGATCTTCTTGCTGGTCACGGCACTGTCGCTACCCGCGCTCATCGCGATCATCGCACCGGTCGCGCTGTTCATCGCCGCAATCTACACGCTGAACAAGCTCAATGGCGATTCCGAGTTGATCGTGATGAGTGCTGCGGGCATGTCCCCGCGCAAGTTGATGCGCCCCTTCGTCTGGCTGGCGGCGATCGTCGCCCTCATGGTCGGCGTGATGTCCATTTTCGTGATCCCGAACAGCTTCAACCAGCTGCGCTACCTGATTACCCAGATCAGAGCCGATTTCGTCGCCAATCTGGTTCGCGAGGGGCAGTTCACCGAAATCGACCAGGGCGTCACCTTCTCCTTCCGCGAACGCTCCGGCGAGGCGCTGATGGGGATCTTCATGCAGGATCGACGGGATTCGGAACGCACACTCGTCTACATCGCAGAGGTCGGCCAGATCGCCTCGATCGACGATAACAGCTATCTCGTGCTCGAGCGCGGCAGCGTGCACACGCAATCTCCCGGCTCCAGTGACAGCTCGATCGTTGCCTTCGAACGGTATGCGGTTGATCTCACGGCATTCGCACCGCAGGGCGATCTAACGTTCTACAAACCCCGGGAACGCACCACCGCCGAGCTCTTCACCCTTGATGACAGCGATCCCGTCTATGCCGCCATACCCGGGCGGTTCCGCTCGGAACTGCATGACCGCTTGAGCTCATGGCTCTACGTTCTGGCCATGACGGCGATCGCCTTCGCGGCCCTTGGCGAGGCGCGAACGACGCGGCAAGGGCGCGGCATGGCGGTTGCGGCGGCGATCCTGGCCGTCATTGCTTTGCGCATCGCCGGATTCGCGGCGACCAGTGCCGCGGGACGCTCGGATCTTGCCGTCGTCGTGGTCTGGATACTTCCAGTCGCCGCGATCGCCGCAAGCCTCGCCTACAGCTTCTACGGCACCCGTATCCAGCGCCGTTTCGGCAGCTTGAGCCAGCGACTCCCCGAGCTGCCGCGGCCCTGGCGCGGAGCGAGCGGTAAAACGGCATGAGCATGCTGATCGGTCGCACACTCGGTGTCTATATCGGCACGCGTTTCCTGCGTGCGACTCTGGGCGTGTTCTTCACCGTTTTCGGGCTGGTCTATGTCCTCGACTTCGTCGAACTGGTCCGGCGCGCCGGCGATCTCTCCGGTGTCGGCCCCGTCGATATGGCGCTGCTGGCGCTCTACCGAACGCCTTCGGTGACGGAACAGGTTCTTCCGTTTGCCATCCTGTTCGGCGCGATGGCGGCTTTCCTGCAATTGTCGCGCAAGCTGGAACTCGTCGTCGCACGCGCCGCGGGCATCTCCGCGTGGCAATTCCTGCAACCCGGCCTCTTTGTCGCAACCCTGATCGGCTTGTTTTCCGTACTCGCCTTCAATCCGCTTGCAGCCACACTCAAGCAGCAGGCGAGCGAGATCGAGAATGCCCTGTTTGCGGCCAACCCGGGAGCCACGGCGGGGGATGGCATCTGGATCCGGCAACGCAATCCGGAGGGAACGGCGATCATCCGTGCGGCAAGCATCGCCGATGGCTCCACCGAGGTGGTCGGCGTCACGGTGTTCAGTTTCGACAGGGATGGGCGTTTTCAGGATCGGATCGAAGCAGCGGGCGGCGTACTGCGCGAGGGTTTCTGGGAGTTCCGCGATGCGCGCATCGTCAGACTGGAGGGAGAGCCGGAGCGATTCTCGACCTATCAGCTCGCTTCGAGCCTCGATCCGGCCCAGGTGCGGCGTAGCTTCACCCCTCCGGAATCCGTTCCGTTCTGGGCGTTGCGGTCGCTCGCCGAGCAGACGGAACGTGCGGGTCTGGACGCCACCCCCTATCGTCTGCGATATGAGACCCTGGTGGCTCGCCCGGTGCTGTTCGTAGCGATGGTTCTGGTCGCAGCTTCCGTTTCTTTAAGATTCTTCAGGTTTGGTGGGGTGGGGCCCTTGGTTCTGGCTGGCATCGCGGCGGGGTTTCTGCTTTACGTGTCCACGGAACTGATGGAAGATCTGGGGGCTTCTGGTCTCGTGGGAACGACGCTGGCTGCATGGTTCCCCGCTGTGGTGGGCAGTTTACTGGGCGTGCTGGCCTTGCTTTATCAGGAGGATGGTTGATGATCCTCCAGGCAGGCCGCCGGCAGGGAGCGGGAATGAAACGGGTAAGTGCTGCGATCGCCGGACTGGCGCTCGCGACAGCGTTGAGTACGGGTATAGTAACGCTCCCGGCGCAGGCTCAGGGAACCCTTGCCGATTCCATGGCCGCTAGAGCGCCCAATGGCGAAGAGCGGCTGCTGCTCGAAGCGGCGGAGCTGATCTACGACAACGACAACAACCAGATCATCGCATCCGGCGACGTGGAGATGTACTATTCCGGTCGGACTCTGCAGGCTGATCGCGTCGTCTATGACCAGACAACGGGGCGCGTCTTTGCCGAGGGCAATGCCCGCCTCATCGAGGCTGATGGCACTGTCGCAACGGCGGTGCGCTTCGATCTCACCGATGATTTTGCCAGCGGTTTCGTCGATGGGTTGCGTGTCGAGCAGGAGCTGACGGATGGCGGGCGCCCTGGCACGGGCCGCTTCACCTCCCCGCGCGCCGAGCGCATCGAAGGCGAGCAGACGGTTTTCGAACGCGGCACCTACACCGCCTGCGACACCTGCGAGAAGAACCCTTCGCACCCGCCATTCTGGCAGGTGCGCGCCGCGCGGGTGATTCATGACAATGAATCGCGCACGATCTATTACGAAAATGCAGCTCTCGAATTCCTCGGCGTTCCGATCGCCTATATCCCCTATTTCTGGTCGCCGGACCCGACTGTCAAGCGCAAGACCGGCTTCCTCACCCCCACATTCGTGATCTCCGAAACACTCGGGCCCGGCATCAGCCTCCCCTTCTTCATCGAAACGGGCCCCAACCACGACATCACCCTGCGACCGACATTCCTGTCGCGCCAGGGCGTGCTCGCCGATGTCGAGTGGCGGCATCGCCTGATGACCGGCGCATATTCGATCCGGGCGACAGGCATCTTCCAGCAGGATCGCGAGCAGTTCCTGCCACCGCCTTCCGGGCCCGGAGATCGCAACTTCCGCGGCTCGATCCACACGGTCGGGCGTTTCGCGATCAACGAACGCTGGGACTGGGGCTGGGACATTACCGCCGTCAGCGACAAGTGGTATCTCGATGATTACGGCGTTCGTGCAGCCAGCATCTCGACCAAGTATGACCGCGAGGCGATTTCAAGCGTCTATCTGACCGGACGTGGCGAGCGCTCCTTCTTCGATATGCGAGGCTATTATTTCAAGGGCCTCTCGACGACGGACTTCCAGAAACAGCAGCCGCTCGTTCACCCCGTCATCGACTACAACAAGCGCGTGGACGGGCCTGATGCGCTTGGCGGAGAAGTCGAGATCGACGTCAACTTCACCAGCCTCTCGCGGGAAGCATCGCAGTTCCGGGCCGCGGCACCGCGCGGACGCGCCGGAACCTTCGGCGGCTTCTACCCGACCTGCGCGCCCGGCACCTTCAACCGAGACCAGTGTCTGCTCCCGGGCGTCGCCGGGAATTACAGCCGGCTGACGACCCAGGTTTCCTGGAAGCGCCGTTACATCGACGATCTTGGCCAGAGCTGGACACCCTTCGCTTTCGCGCGGGCAGACGCCATCTGGTCCTCACCGCAATCGACCGGTTTCCAGAATGCCAACACGGCATCACTGATGGGGCCGAGCGATCGTTTCCACGGTCGCTTCACTCCGGGTGTCGGTCTGGAATACCGTATGCCGCTGATCGCGCGGGCCGGCAATTTCGGCACGCAATTGCTGGAGCCGATGGCGCAGGTCATCGCGCGCCCGAACGAGAGCCGCATCGGTCGCTTGCCGAACGAAGATGCACAGAGCCTCGTCTTCGATGATTCGAATCTGTTCAACTGGGATCGCTTTTCAGGCTACGATCGTGTCGAGGGTGGTGTGCGCGGCAGTTACGGCGTGCGTTATACTCTGCTGGGAGACGGCGGCTTCAAGGCATCGGCCATGGTCGGGCAATCGGTGCACCTCGCCGGTCGCAACTCGTTCCGTCAGGGCGATCTCGTCAATACGGGGCTGAATTCGGGCCTCGATTCACGGTTCTCGGATTTCGTCGCGCGGGTTGATCTGCAACCCAACGAGTATTTTGCGATCTCGGCCCGCGGTCGATTCGACCGCCGCGATTTCGACATGAACCGCATCGAGGCGACAGCTACTGCTCGCATTGGCCCGGCCAGTGCGTCCGTAACCTATGCGCGTTTCGCTGCCCAACCCGACCTCGGCTATCCTGATCGCCGTGAAGGCCTCTCGGCAAACGGGCGGCTACAACTCTCCCGGAACTGGTATACATCCGGCTCCGTGATGTTCGATCTGTCACGTCATCTGGATGATCGCCGCCGTCTCGGTCCGGGCGCCCCCACGAGCTCACGCTTCTCCGTGGCATCGATGTCGGTAGGCCTCGGCTATGTCGATGAATGCACCAGTTTCCAGGTGACTTACACCGCTGCACCACGTGACGGCTCGATCGGCTCGAAGGATGAGAACCGGACCATCATGTTCCAGCTGGAATTGCGCACCCTGGGTGAGGTCGGTATTTCCAGAACGCTGGATGATGAACAGGGGAGCGTGTTCCGGTGACACCGGCACCGGCGCCGATCGCCCTGACACTGGGAGATCCGGCCGGGATCGGCCTGGAAATCACCCTGAAGGCCTGGCTGGCGTTGCGTCACGATCCCGCCTTGTGCTTTTTCCTGATCGCCAACCCGCAACACCTGCAACAACGCGCAGTGGAGCTCGGCGCAGAGGCGCGTATCACGTCGATCGCATCGCCCGAGGAAGCCTCGGACTGCTTTGGAACCGCATTACCGGTCCTGCCTCTCGTCAATCACGTGCAGGCCCGGCCCGGCCTCCCCGATCCGGCTGATGCGCCTGCCGTGATCGAGTCGATCGAGCGGGCGGTCGCTCTCGCGCGCGCGGGCGGGGCCTCCTGCGTGGCGACCAATCCGATCGCCAAGCATGTGCTCTACGAAGCCGGTTTCCGCCATCCGGGCCATACGGAATTCCTCGCCGCACTCTGTGCGGATGAGGGTGCGGATGGTGCGACGAAACCGCCGCGTTCGGTGATGATGCTGTGGAGCGAGGGGCTCGCCGTGGTGCCGGTCACGGTGCATATCCCGCTGGCGGAGGTGCCAGCGCAGCTCACCCGCGATCTGATCGTCGAGACCGGGCGGATCGTGGACCGTGATCTGCGCAGGCGTTTTCGCATCGATGCGCCGCGACTCGCCATTGCCGGGCTCAACCCGCATGCGGGCGAGAACGGCACGATGGGGCGCGAGGAGGTCGATGTCATCGCGCCGGCCATCGCGCAATTGCAAGGCGAGGGGATCGATGCGCGCGGGCCCTATCCCGGCGATACGCTGTTTCATGCCCGCGCCCGCGCCGGTTTCGATGCCGCCTTGTGCATGTATCACGACCAGGCGCTGATCCCGATCAAGACCATCGCCTTCGACGAGGCGGTGAACGTCACGCTCGGCCTGCCCTTCCTGCGCGTCTCGCCGGATCACGGCACGGCCTTCGACATTGCCGGCAAGGGCGTGGCGCGGCCCGACAGCCTGATCGCGGCCCTGCGCCTCGGCGCGCGCCTCGCCACCGGCAAGGCCTGAGAGCGCCATGGCTACCATCGACGATCTGCCTCCCCTGCGTGATGTGGTCCAGCGTTTCGATCTCGCGCCGAAGAAGGCGCTGGGGCAGAATTTCCTCTTCGATCTCAATCTAACCAGCCGCATCGCCCGCTCGGCAGGGACGCTCGACACGGTGATCGAGGTCGGCCCGGGGCCGGGCGGGCTGACGCGGGCGCTGCTCGCAGCTGGCGCGAAGCGCGTCATCGCCATCGAGCGTGATTCCCGCTGTATCGCGGCTTTGCAGGAGATCGCGGCGCATTATCCGGGGCGGCTGGAGATCATCGAGGCCGATGCCATGCGCTTCGATGCGCGCCCGCTTCTGGGGGATGCGCGGGCGAAGATCGTCGCCAACCTGCCCTATAATGTGGGCACGCAGCTTCTGCTCGACTGGGTGACGGCGCCGGAATGGCCGCCTTTCTGGGAATCCGCTACGCTGATGTTCCAGCGCGAGGTGGCCAGACGCATCGTTGCCGATGAAGATGATCGCGCCGATTACGGACGCCTCGGCGTGCTATGCGGCTGGCGCACGCATGCGACGATCCTGTTCGACGTCGCGCCTTCTGCCTTCGTGCCCCCGCCCAAGGTCACTTCCAGCGTGGTGCATATCACCCCGCGCGAGGCACCCGCGCCTTGCGATCTCGCCATGCTGGAGAAGGTTACACAGGCCGCGTTCGGCCAGCGCCGCAAGATGTTGCGCCAGAGCCTGAAGGGGATCCACCCCGATCCCGTCGCTCTGCTGACCCCGCTCGGGATCGCGCCGACGGCACGCGCCGAGGAGCTCGGCGTGGCCGATTTTCTGGCGATCGCCAACGCGCTGGCCGGGACGCGCTGAATTCAGGTCTCTTCCGAGAGCAGGTTTTCGACAAAGCCGGCAAGGGCGGGATGGCGCTCGCGCCGCAGCCGCTCCGAATCGAGGATGGCGCGCAATTCGCCGAAGGTACGCTGCAGATCGTCGTTGATCAGAACGTAATCATAGGTCTGCCATTGCGCGATTTCCTCGCGGGCATTGGCCAGGCGCCGGGCAATCACCTCCGGCGAATCCTCGGCGCGTCGCTCCAGCCGGTTGCGCAGTTCGGCCATGGAGGGTGGCAGGATGAAGACGCTGGAAACGTCATCGGGCATCTTTTCGACGATCTGCTTCGTGCCCTGCCAGTCGATATCAAACATCATGTCTTCGCCAGCCGTGAGCGCCTGCTCGACCGGTTTGCGGGGCGTGCCGTAGAAATTGCCGTGCACCTCCGCCCATTCGAGGAGATCGCCGCGCTCGCGCATCTCCAGGAAGTCGTCGCGGGCGATGAAGCGGTAGTGCACGCCGTCGATTTCCGAACCACGCCGGGCGCGGGTCGTCACCGAGACCGACAGCCGGATGCCGTGATCCTGCTCGATCAGGTTGCGCGTGAGCGTGCTCTTGCCGGCGCCGGAAGGCGAGGAGAGAATCAGGAGCACGCCGCGGCGGGGGATGAGGGCGGTATCGGGCATCGGCGTCACTCCACGTTCTGAACCTGCTCGCGAAACTGGTCCACCACGCTCTTCAGTTCCAGCCCGACCCGCGACAAGGTCACATCCGAGGCCTTGGAGCACAGCGTATTGGCCTCGCGTCCGAATTCCTGGGCGAGAAAATCGAGCCGCCGGCCCACGGCGCCGCCCTCGGCCAGAAGCGCCCGCGCGGCGGCAATATGGGCATCAAGCCGGTCGATCTCTTCCTGTATATCGGCGCGGGTGGCGATCAGCACCGCTTCCTGGTGCAGGCGGTCGGCATCGAAACCGGTCCCCGCCTCCATGATGCGGGCGATCTGCCCGGCAATGCGGGCGCGGATGGCCTCCGGCGTGCGGGCCGGGTTGTCACGCGCCGCGGCGACGAGCCTTTCCATGGCATCGAGCTGCGCGGCGATAACCTCCATCAGTGCCTCGCCCTCGCTGCGGCGGGCAGCGGCAAGGTTTTCTGCCAGTTCATCAAGCGCCTTGTCGAGATCGGCCTGCAGCGCCCGCGTGATGCTTTCGTCATCGGTTTCCACGATATCGATGACACCGCGCACGGCGAGCAGGCCGTCAAGGCTGGCGGGACCCACAGCCTGCGAACGCGGGGCGCGTTCGACGGCTTCGACGAGGGTTGCGAGAATATCGTGATTGACGCGAAGGCGCGGCGCAGTTTCCGACCGCGTCAGAGTGAGACCAACCTGGCACTGGCCGCGCGTGAGCACCTTGCCGAGGCGTTTGCGCGCCTCTTCGCCCAGCGCATCCCATCCCGAAGGCATGCGCAGCCGGATATCGAGGCCGCGCCCGTTCACGGATTTCGCCTCGAAGGCAAAGCTGTAGGGTCCGCTCGTACCCGTCATCCGGGCAAAGCCGGTCATGCTCGCAATGGTCATTCAACCGCCTCCCGGATGCGCTGCACGGATCTGCGTCGTCATCGCCGACATGATCGTCATCGGTGAAACGGCGCTTTTGCACCGGCGGCGGTGCCAAGGCAAGCCGACCGTACTGCCGGAACCCTCAAGAGCGGACATGAAGCGGGTATGAGCGACCCGGGCGCGCGTCAATGGCGCGGTGCGATCGAGAAACCGCCGGCGCGGATGCGATCGGGCAAGCCCTGGGCGAATTCCGCTGCCGCTTCCTCGCCATAGGTGGCGACAAGTTCCTGGAAGGCGGCGAAGATCGCGGCCTGCGCCATGCAATCCGCGTCGAGACCGTCGAGCTGCGCTTCGGCGAAGGCTTCGGTGACATAGCCGAGCGCCACGCGCTTCTCTTCGGCGACGTCGGTGATCGGTGCCGACTGATAATCGTAATCTTCAAGCATGAAACCGTGTCTCTCCCACCTTCCCACAGCCGCGACCTTAGAGCCGCGACGTGCCGGCTTCCAGTCTCGCCTTACGAAAAGGTTAACGCGACCCGCTTGTTTTGTGGAAAAGGCCTGACGCTACGGCAAGAAGAGCGGCTTCGTTGCAGCGCGTTTCAGTTTCCGTAGCGTGTCGCGATCATCCCGGCGAGCGCATCGCCTTCTTCCAGAAAGCGCGCGATGGCGATTTCTGCTGCGGGGGTGCAGCGCCGGTAGGTCAGCGCGAATGCCGCGTAACCGCGATTATAGGCCCCGGCGAGACGCTCGGCGCGCGCCGGCCCCTCAGCCTCCAGCAGATCCTGCATGCGTTCGGGCCATTCCGACGCATCCTGTGCCGCGCACAGGTCGCGCAGGAAGGCGAGCGACCCCATGACCTCCGCCAGACGCATGAGATCGGCCTCATAGGACGGCGGCCGGGACGGCGCGCCGTCCTGCGCCGATCCCGAGACCGGCCCCGTGAGCATGAATGCGGCTGCGAGAAGGAGGATGAGAATCGCGTGTTTCATCACGATTGCCGCCGCACGAGGGCACCCGCCCCCGCGACGATCTCGGACAGATGCGGCGTCGTGGGCAGATCCGACAGCGCCGCCGGATCGGCCCAGATTACCGCGCCCGCTTCGGGGCCGGGGCGTGGCTCGCCGGAGACCCAGAGCGCGGCATGGGCGCAGATCACGTAATGCACGCGCACGGCCCCCGCTTCGTCGCGCTGGATGATCTCGATCGGCCGGATCATCCCCAGCACACGCGCCGTCACGCCGACTTCCTCATGCAACTCGCGCAGAGCGGCCTCGGCGAGGGTCTCGCCAGGCTCCACCAGACCGCCGGGCAGGGTGTAGAGATTGTCCATCGGCGGGCGCGTGCGCGTCGCGAGCAACACCCTGTCGCCGCGCAGCACGCAGATGCTGGCGGCAAGAAGGGGGCCTGCGGGATAATCGCGCTGTAGCGTCATGCCCATGCACCTCGAAATCGCGCCGCGGAGCCCGCAGCATCGCCCATCCGCCGCTTTGTCGCAAAGTCCGATCTGGCCGGCAAGGACGGATTGCCGCGATTGGCCGCCCCCGAACGCGCGAAAGCCCCGTCCTTGAGGGGCGACGGGGCTTTCACGATGCCGCTTGCGCGAGTGCCGTAACAGGCAGAGACGACTTATACCAACCCGCAATGATCAGAACCGATGAGCCCAGTCTCGCAGCCCGATGGCCA